>Ga0180217_1000037_pt1 | contig 284398 bp, 103 predicted proteins | sample eDN3rd37CBELigOP_FD_128521 | JGI IMG/M metagenome (GOLD analysis project Ga0180217, IMG submission 128521) | Enriched Organic Plus compost microbial communities from Emeryville, California, USA - eDNA 3rd pass 37_C BE-Lig OP (version 2) (version 2) ... | reverse complement strand
CCCCGCCCCCATCTCGGTGGCGCTGTTGGATCGCTTTTGACTTCTGCCTCCGAACAGTTTCGTGTTTGCGAGTCGAATACGGCCCTTCTTCGCGAGGTCCGTCATCATTCTTCGAACGGATTCAATGGAAGTTTTGGTGAAGGGTAGCTTTTCCCCACTCGGGAGCTTTAAGTACCTGCCTTTCAGGTTAGGCTCACTCTCGTCTTCGAAGGCCTTAATTGATTCAGCTTCGGCGAGAACTTTTGTGAGAGCCGCGCGTCTTACCTCTAATCTAGCAAGCTCGTCGTACACATCATCGTCATCGTTGGGAAATGGAGCCGGGAGATCAGTCTGTGATGGAAAAGGAGGTCGTGGTGCCAGCGTAGCCTGAGCTTGTTGCAAATCCCTCTCATCCGCACGTTGGTACGCGGGTTGCGTCTCTTCAATAATTTGCTGACAGAGTTGTTCAAACTCCTCCTGTACTTTGCGTTCCCCTTTCTCCAGGATCTGCTCGCGTCTCGACTTGCCCTCTCTCGAACTTGTCTGTGGTGCTACTGCGGATTCATCTGTCACGACGCTTGCGTTGATAGTGAGAGCCTCCGCGGTGGACTCTGTATCAGAGGCGCCTTTCTGTGTGGTCTGCCTCGCCCTCGCTAATCGTCTCTGTTCAATTTGCGATTTCCAGTAAGCCTGCGCCTGTTCCGTTAGACTTTTGATAACTGACTCGGCCTGGTGTAGCGTAGATGGATCGCCAGAGCCATCCTCGGCACTCGCGAGCGCAGCCGAAGCCAACTTAACGGACTCCAGCCACTCCACATCCTGGGCCAATTCATCCAGGTCACTCTTGTTCTGGATGAGCTTCTCGAGTTCGGCCCGCAGAGCTTCCGAGTCCGAAGGTGTGTCTGCGCCTGTACTCGCAAAAGCTTCCTTGTGGTTCTCACCCTCTGAGTCGGCAAAGAGTCGCTTAAGATGACGCTCGTCCTCGGCAAGTGCGGCCTTGAGATCGATACGAGGCGCGTCAGGGGCACGGTCAATGCCTAGTCCCTGAAGTGCACCCACATAGTTCTCCCACGAAGCGGCAGATTTCAATGCAGAACTACCACTCGGCTTGGCCGGTGACGATCCTGACCCATCACCAAGCACATCATCCAAGACTTCTCTCAGGAACTGTTGCTGAAGCTGCTTCTCTAGCTGCTTCCTCGCGACACGCTCGCTCTCGGTCTGTCTTGACTCAGCCGCAAGGGCTGCGAGCCGATTTGCGAACTCCATGAGTGCATCAGGGTCGCGTACATTTTCAAGGGTGCTCACGCCGAGCGGCTGCACACGTGGCCTTTGCTCGAAGCTCATTGTGATCCGAGTCTCAGCCTGTCCTCACCAGCCCAGCAGAGAGCGCAGTCCGGACTTCAGTGTGGTAGCTTCACGAGCGAAGAATGGCGCGGTTCAGAGACAGGCGAGAGGATACTACTTGCACAGCAGCCTTTGACTGTCGTGCGGTTGTTGAATATTGGCAAGACACGTCAGCACACCGTACGTCGCTTGCAGGATTTAGTCCGCTATATCCTGTTATGATTCTGCCTCTGGGCTCGCAACTCGCAACATGTTGCGATTTTGTCTCCCTGGGCTGCGAGCCAATTCAAAATTTGAATTGGAGGGCTCGAATTTTCAAATCAGTTCACGCGCTTTTATTGCCGAAATCAGGCCATAGACCTTGTGCAGTTTGCAAACGATAGAGCTGTTCTGCTTGAGCGCACTTGGGTCTACTTGCTCGCAACACGTTACCTCTCGTTACTACTTGGAAGCCAGTCAGATCCGTCCAAAATCGCTAAAGGACCGGTTCGACTTGTGGCTTGATCCAACAGGGCGTGTGTTCGCCGTGGAGAGCCTACGAGAATGAGCGGTCGGTGTGCCAGATGCACGTATCCGCTGAGTAAAGCCCGGTTACCGAGGCAGCTCTCGTGCGGTCACTCCTTCTGTTCGGAATGCGTCCGACATTTCCTCGAAGCGGGCACTCCCCAGAACGTTCCTGATGTTCAACGCCTGGGTGTAGCCAGCAGCTTCAGCGCCACCGGAGCGGGCCGCGCCCAATCCGCTGTGGCTGCAGTATGTCCTGTGGATGGTGTCCCGCTGCGCTACCTGCGTGTGGAAGACTTCCCAGTGGACTTTGTTGCACTCTCAGCCTCTCAGGATTTCACATGGGAGGGATCAACTGGCGCAGCTGGGTCTGGACCAGTTGGATCGGTAGAGGATCATATAACCAGCAGTGCCGCTCCCCAGCTATATACGTTGTCCTCCTCGGCCGCAGACCAGGCTACTTCCGCTCCGTGCGAGTACTTCGACCCCCAACAGAACCGATATTGTGGCAAACAGAGCATTCGGAAGTGCCAGCAGTGCAGAGTCGCGTTATGCTCACTTCACGCCAAGATGCCATCAGGCAAACATGATGCCGTCACTCACACGATGGTAAGTCTCGCCGAGTTCACATCAATCTCGCCGGGGTTGTTTCAGTCTGCGCCGCCGAATCCCATGCACGCGATGGCCAAGTACAACACAGCGAGCCTCCAGCAGGCCGAACAAGCGTACCAGTGCGGCTCGCCAGTCGCCCTCTTTGATCAATGCTTCTTCTGTACGAAGGTCAGAAAATTCCGATGCGTTTGCGGAATGGTGCTTTGCGAGGCGCACGGTCTGCATCACATGTCGAGTGTGAAAGGAGCAAAACCCCATGCACTCCAGATCCTCCCATCCATCCCGTACAACGCTGCAGAGGCCGTCATGAAGGCCGGATTGGACACCCCGTCTTTGGGCTTACAGTATGCGTGCTCCCGCTGCGGGGACGCCGCCTCGATGACATGTCAAGCAGCCGATTGCGGACTCTACCTCTGTACTTCGGATTCAGTAGAACACAGTCATACTAGTCGCTTCACTCCGGCGAACCAAGAGAGCGATCTCTCTCAACAGGATGGGTCGTCTACATCAGAAGCGCACTTGGCAACAAACCCCGCACCCCAGTCCAGTGAAACCCACAACACAATCGCAGCCATCACAGAACTCTTCAAGGCAAAGCTAACCCCAGCACCAGATGCGTTGTGCCAGGTGTGCTCTAGTGCTGCCACTTGCACATGCAAATGTGGAGCTCAGCTGTGTCAAAGGGATAGTATTCGCCACATGCTGGGGGTGTACCTTCAGGCAAATGCAGCGAGCTCATCGCCACTTCGAGCGCAAGCGAATGCCGTTACGACAGCAGTGGACTCACAGCTCAAGTCCTTGGGGCTCGATCCGATGTCCTACAACCTAACGCCAAATCTGCCCGGCTCTGCTCTCGGATCCTCAGCGTTGGCTAGGGTCGCAGACTTGATGGGGCACAAGCTGCGAGACATAACAGGCGTAACAATTTGCCACGACTGCCGAGGGCCTGCAGGTTGGTCATGCTCATGCGGCTCGGCTCTTTGCCCACGTCATGCACTTCCCCACTTCGCCATCTCTGCGATCTCAGCCGCCAAAGGTTTGGGACCCGGTGGAGCTGGGCACTCCTTGACACCTGTGCAACGGCCAGCTCACGCTCAAGATCCCCCGCTTCCTCCTATGGGTGTACCCCTATCACCAGCTGAATTAGCGAAACTCGTTGCCACAGTGTTTACTGGCAATCCTGACGGTGTTCTCGCTCCGCCTGCTCCACTTGAGAGAATGACCTGCTTTGAATGTGGCAAAGACTACAAGTATGACTGCGCATCATGCGGCTTCAAACTCTGCACGACCCACGCAGCCAATCACGCACGCGGAGAACCTTCTCATCACCTTCAGGCTCGGCCTGCCCTCGACGGTCCACCGATGACACTCAAGATGAAACAGCAGAACGCTGGTATATTGACTTTAGTTCGTCTCCTAACCGAGAAGCCTGAGGCCATCCTTCAGGCTCCCGCACTGATTCGAACTCTGCTGCGACTCATTGCTGATCCAGAGTCTCTCGGAATCAGCCCCCCACCAGCATCAAGTAACGCATCGATTGAATCGTTCGTCTCAACACTTATTCAGAGCTCGGTACAAGGACCGAGTGGTGCAAGCTTCGCCCAAACTCTCACTTCTATCCTTCCACTAGCTGTAGCTGCGTCCAACGCAAGCCAGATGACGGATCAACTTCAGAGGGAACGCGCAGCTCGTGAGAAACTCCTGCGTGCCGCACTTGGCGAATCACTTGATGTCAATGAACAATCCTCTGCCGCAGCCCACGATGCAGAAAGTGCATCGCCTGCTTGGCAGCTCGTTGACGTCTTGATCCCGCTAATTTCCCAAATGGCGGCAGTAGCGGCTCCTCAGCCTGTAGGAGGCCTATATCTTGGCCGTGCGCTAGGCTCTGCACAATCATCTTGTGCGATGTGCAGGCGGCGGGGAGTTTGTGCGTGCAAGCACTGTGGTGGCTTGGCGTTCTGTCAGCTACATGGTGCCGAACATGGGTTCACATGTCAGGGGCACGAGCTTGTCTCAATAGGTGCGACAGGTGGAGTAATCCTTGCTGATATGAAAGATGCCTCTGTAAGTACAAGCCCTGGTTCCCTCTTTAGTTCCAACGGATGGATCATCAAGAGTCTTGGGCCAGGAGTATGCTGCGATTGTTTTACTGATCTCGACACGGATGAGGCGCTGGTGACTGCTGCAGCCGCTGGTGACATCGGACCAGTCAAATTGATCCAACCCTTTGTGGGCCTACCTGGAATTGCAGGCAGTAGATCTGTGCATGCAGGGACAAGCTTCGAATGTCTGACATGTGGGCATGGCACGTCCTTTTGTACGTCTGATGCAGAGACGCACAAGCGGCAATTCCCTGCCCACAAGTTGTATTCGCTTCAGCACCAATTGGAGATTGCAAAACGGTACGTCCAGCACTATCATTCCTGGCAAGGCTCCTTACCGAGTCAAACAGCACCCTCCTTAACATCGCTTACAAACTCATCCCATGAATCGTTTTTGCAGCTGCTAGGATGCGATATGGACAGAATGCGCAGCACTGGTGCGCCAACACAGGTGTCCCAAGCGCTCATTGCAACAGTGGCCCAGGTGGCTACCTCGCTCGCGTCAACAGGGCATGGTCAAACTTCAGAAGCCCAATCTGTACTGGCAGCAGCGGCTAATGCGGCAGTAGCAGCCATATACCCATCTAACGCAAGTGAGGCGCTACTTGATGTATCTTCATCTCAGTCGCACGTCGTTCACTCGGCGTCCGTAGAAACTAGCTTAGCGCGCGTACGGAACGCCCAGGCCACAATCGTTCGTGGAGTTTTTGAAGTGACATCTGGTAATGAACATGCTACAGCTGCTGTGGCCAATGTATTCGGCCTTCAGGCCTGTGATATATGCATCCTCGAGGGACAAACCATGTGCCAGGCGAGCACTCAAACATGCGAATTCGGCTACCGACTGTGCGCGGAACACGCTGCACATCACGCAAGGATAGGACAACATCGGGTAAGCCCACTTCCCCCTAAATATGGTCGCAGTCCTCCTAGCATCTCAGTCCCTTTGGCTGGCAGGCCGTTTGCACCTCAGTCTCACACCTCAGCCATGGCTCATCCATTTAAATCCTCAGGACTATCAAAATTAACTCAGGCGTTAGCAGATGCAACAAATAAGTCATCAATCTCCGCGTCGCGAACCGCTGCGGGTGCTGCTGCTCAAGCTCTAATCGGATCAGTTCGCGCATGTAGAATCCATCCAGACCAGCGGTATGCATACTTTGACGAGGTCACGAAGCAGCTTTATTGTGAGACATGCAAAGCAGAAATGGATGCTCAAAGATCAGGCTCCCTTAAGCGATTGGAAGATGCCTTATCTGTAGTCAAGGCGCAAGTGACACAAATGCATCGTGTTCTGAGTGCACGCCATGATGAATTGGCTGCTCTGAGTGAGCTCGTATGTGATGTCGCAAGGACGCAGGGTGAATTGTATCGGCAAGACGAGTACAAGATTCGTCGTGTATTCGAACGGCTACGAGGTGCCCTGCAAGCTGTTGAAAATACTACAATGCAACAGCATGCGGCTTTGCATGCCAACCGACTATCCACAGCAGCCACTGCCGTCGCCGCTGTCGAGTCTGCAAGACAGAACTTGCTCTCAACTCTTCTCACGAGTCAAACTCTGGCAAATGCTACGGCAGAATCCCCTTCCGTTTGCGCCGCAGCTGAACTTGCACTGCTCCGCAGTGCTAATGCACTCGTTGAAGCCACACGAGATCTTGCTGCCACTGGTCCAGTCGGAACATATGAACGCATTCTCGGTCTCCCGAAGGACACGTTTTCGGCGGCAAGCCAAAGCCCATTGGCGGCGGCAGTTGTGGTGCAGAGAGCCCGTAGTCGAGCTCCCATGTCTCCGCACTATGCATCTCCCATGCCTGCTGATCGAGAGCTTCAAACGATTCAGCAATCGGGCCAAAGCCCCGGAGAAGCACTCGCAGAAGCTGCGGCACGTTCTGGGGCGAATCGCCTTCCAAAGCTTGAGTTGAATGAACGAGACGCACTAATGGCTCTCGCTGGAATCGCAAGATGGATTGGAGGCACGGCCGAGAATCGAGATTGTCTCGCGCTCGAGTCAAGAATCTCCGCATTTGCGCATGCGCCAGATGGTATGAGCGAGCTTGACTCACCTTCAAGACCTACATCTGTGCCACGCGCAATTGGGTCGCCGCTCACTAGAGGTGGTGCCTCGTTTATCTCACCATCAGCCCCTACGACGTGGCCTAACACCGGGACCTCGTCACAAGGAACGCGATCTCTCTTGGACGATGATCGGCCAATTACGCCTATGCTCTCGGGCTCGTACTTGCACAACCTCAGATCATCGCTTGACGGGGGCTCCGCCAAAGCCACGAGTGCAGAGCGATACTCCAATTTCTCCAAGTACACTTTCTAGCTGGTCCTTTGGAACCGGGGTGCACGCGCGTTGATCTACAGTGAGGCATCAAAACATGTGACAGGGTTTATGGATGACAAGCTAACTAGCAATTGTGGTTCACATAGAAACGCTCACTGTTGACATTACTCAATACAAATCCGATTATGGACTCCTCGTGTTCTTTTGTTGATTGAGAATCCTAGCCTCGAGCGCTGCAACCTTGTCCTTGAGCTCGTTGTTCTCTTGCTTGAGTTGTTGCAGCAGCATGATACGCTGTTTTGGATTCTGATGGCCACTGAGCGCGACAATTTGTTCCTCGGCTTGCGCATTCGTCCTTTTCAGTGCGGCAATTTCGCTCTCCGCTCGGAGGTTGAGTTCACGAAGGTTCGCAAGTTCCTCTTCTGCTCGCTGGAGTCGTTCCTGGGTTAAACTCTCCTCCGCCTCCGCCAACTTCGCTTGTGCAATTGCGGAGGCAGCATCCTGATTAGCTCGCCGCAACATATCATTCAGCTTCGAATGCTCTGCTTGGGTTTGTTCGAGCTGGTTCTGAAGGTCAGTAATTGCGTTGTTTGCTTCATCGAGCTGCTTCCTCAAGGCCTCGTGTTCCCTAGCGGATTGTTCTAGTCGCTCAGTCAGTTCTTGACTTGTAACCTCGGCGCATGTTGCTCGTTTCTGGAGAGCCTCGAGCTGTGTAGATAGGCGCTGCCTCTCCTGTTGAGAATCGAGTCTAAGCCGACTGTTTGTTGCTTGTTCGTTCTTCAGTGCGCCCTCAAGCTCAGAAATGCGAGTCTTAAAGTGTTCAGCGATACTGGCTGAGTGATCCTTATGAGTATTCACAAGTTCTTCGACGCGAGCCAGTGCCTCCTCTTTCGCAGCACGATCTGCTGCGGCGATTTCGCGCGCCTCGGCTGCAGCTCGTTCGGCAACGCTGAGTCTTGCCTCCAGACTACGAATCTGGGCGCCAAATGAATTCCGCATCTCGGACTCCTGTGCAGCAATAGTTTCCTTCGCTGTTTCCAGCTCAATCGTTAAGTCGCGCACCTTACGCGATAACTCTTGTCTGGCCTGTACGGCGCTATTCAGATCATCACGCAAGGCGGCGTTGGCCTGGTCACGCAAGGCAAGTTGCTCAATCAGTTCGCTGATCTGTGTCTGGCCCTCTGTATGCAGCTGGTTAGCTGCATCTAGCTGGTATTGCAAGTGGACAGCGCGCTGCTGCGCGTCAATAAGCTTCGCATTCAGGTCAGTTGCAAGCAGGCGAATACGCTGATTTTCTTCCTTAACTTTGGCGATGTCGGGGTCTTCAGGTTGGTTCTGCGGGACAATAGCCTCAGCAGCTGCATTGTTGCGGTCGAGTTGGTATCGTAGCAGCGTTTGGTGAAGAAGCTCACACTCGTCATTGAGTCGCTCAACCTCCGCGGCCAAGGTCAATGACTTGCTCGCGTGATCCTGAGTCTCTCGGCGCATGAGCTCACATTCCTGTTGCAAATCAGACTCTCGCGCCTTCGACGCCTCAAGTTCCTGTGAAAGTTCCAGTATCGTGACATTCTGTTGCGCGTACTGGGCTTTGAGTGTGTCGAGCTCGATCAGAAGGGATGACTTTGGAGTGGAATCCGTAGCATCGGTCTGAGGAACCGACTGTCCAGGAGAGACCTTAGCTGCCTTGGCGAACTCTGATTTGAGCTTTGCGACAAGTTCGGCATTTACCTGCACCAGTTGTGCCACGCGTGCCTCAAGTGCTGAAATTAGCTCGGTCTGTCGTTGAAGCTTCGCTGCAGTCGCTGATGGGTTTGGATTTTGGGCTTCGCGTAGGGTGTCAAGCTCTGATGTCTTGGCGGCAAGCAGAATCTCGTACTCAGCCAACTTGGAGTTCGCGACTGCTACATCCCTCTCAAGTCTCTTCAAGCTCGCCTCCGACACCCATACACATCCGGTCGTCCGAGCATCAAAGTCACGGATGCGTTGGCGTTGTTCTTCACTCCAGTCGTTCTGCCAAATTGAGAGGGGCTTCTCGGAGATCCGAGACCTGAGCTTGTCGTATTTCTTTTGCAATCGCTGTCTGAGCCTAATGTTGTGCACCAAGGCTGCATAGCATCTCCACTCCTGCCGAAGATTTGGCTCCATGAGATAACGCCGTTCTGCGTCTGCATGTGGAGGCTTGTGCTTGCACTCTGAGGGCTCCGAGCACTGGAAGCATTGTGGAGTGTACTCACTTGCCTCACTCAGATCACCGCCGCAGGACCACGTCAAGAACTGTTTTGCTTCTTCTTCGGTTAAGAGAGCCTTGTCGCAGACGAATTGCTTGGCAAAGTTATAGCGCTTGTGTGCCACAGCCAGCTGTTCTCGAACGCGCTCCAGTTCAATCTGTTTATCCAATAGTTGCGGGTGGTTAATGTAATTCTCACGTAGAAGTGGCTCTTCTTCACGAACATATTTGAGCACTTGCGCCAGAAGTTCAGTGAGGTCTGAAGATGCACTGGGATGTTCAGTGACCGTGTCGCTTACTTTCTTTTCTAGTGCCTCAGTGAGCGTATCAATCACGTTCTTACGCATAGACAAGGCCATGCTATCATTCATATGCGTTTGCTCTAGTCGGTCACGCAGCGTTTGGAGCATGTTAACGCGCTGGCGTAGCTTTTCACTCTCCTTAATCCAATCACGCTCTCGCAAAGCGCTCTCACGCACCGCCGCAAGAAGGACTTGTGCGTCACTGACAGGGATAAATGGTCCATTACTATCCTCTCCAGGCTCCTCGAGCCAACGCTTCCGCTTACGTTTCAGTGAGACCACTCCTTCGTTTGAGCCAATGTAGTCAACAAGCAGATTGTCTGCATTATCGGGATTGCGGTCTACGTTGTCGAGGTCGTCATCGGCATCTGACTCCTGTTCATCCGAGTCTGAGTCTGAATCCCAGCGTCCGATAGCAGCAACGTCCTCCTTCTCCCATGGGTAGTTAGAATCTAAGCCGAAACCGCCCGAGCCGTCACCTGAGCCAGTGGAAACAAAAGTTGGCCCACGACTGAGACGACGAGGCGTTGCGCCAAATGTCACACGACGCGGGGCCTTACTAGGAGACAAAAAGCCAAAGTCCGCCGCGGGATCCAGTTTCGGGTCGTTGGGTCGATGTGGCGTAGGCATACTCTGGGCATTCCGCGTGGGCATTGGACTTCGAACGAGCACTGCTTCGAGGCGTTCGGTGAGTTTTTGTTTCAGCATGCGGATTTCTTCACGAAGAACTGCGTTCTCTTTTTGTAGCTGATCAGAAGTTCCAGAGACATCCTCGTTTGGTCGCACCCGATTTCGCACGCGTTTGGCTCGCGCAGCGAACATGAGTGTAGACAGTGTCTCTGAGAAGCTCTCTACCGCTGGTGAAACGCAGGCAATAAGCACTGTGAGTGAGTTACCGCCGAGGGAGTCTTTGAGAAGGTGTGTTAATTTGGAGTTTCGATAAGGAATATGCCTACGAATCGCAGCATTCCCAACGACTGTAGGGACACCAGCTTCGTTGGTTTGCTTAGCCTGAGATACGAGCGCAAGGGCATTGATGACATTACCTAGATCAGACAGGGACTTGTTGATTTGTCCGGCCTCCTTCAACCGTGTACCCTGCGCTCCTGTGCCGCGTTGGCGTTCAGAACCCGCCAAGTCGACAAGATTGAAGCGAGAGAATCGTTCGATCTTCGCTCCTTCGCGGCAGATTTCTGTTGATTGAATCGTAAGGCTGAGAATACAGTGTGATCGTGAAGATTCGCGGTTCATTAGAGTTTCTCCAACACGGCGATTCGCAAGACCTTGAAGCACCAACGTCATGCAGTCGTTGGCCGTCCTCACGGTTTCCTCATTCAGTCCCTCGACATACATGCCGCGCTTAATATCCTCGCGTAAAAGAAGTGATCCCCCCATGCCGGACGCCGTACCTGACGAGGTACCGCCGGTGTTGCCGGCTCCTGCACTTCCATCGAGAAGGTCGAAAATCTTGTCGTTGTAGATCTCAAGGAAAGAAAGTCTGACGAGAAAGTGCAACTTTCCACCGGATTTTCGGGTCCGTCGATCAATCTGATCAAACAAGTAGCTGAAAACACGCGGCATCAAGCCATCGTCACGTGAAATGGTGAAGCCTGCTGTGCCCATGCCACTCGTGCCCTCATTACTTGGGCTTCGTCGAGCCCCGATGGTATATGTCTTCCCTGATCCAGTTTGTCCGTAAGCGAAGACAGTGCCGTTAAAGCCGTTGAGGCATTGGTCACAGATAGGCTTGCCTACGCGTCGAAAAACATCCTCCTGGGTGCTATTCTCGCCCGCGACGTGATCATACACGAAAGTCTTGACGGGGTTTGAGTCCGCGAGTTGGACGCGTCCGTCGGCCTCATCAACAATGAGGCAGCTCCTAGCACCATGCTCAAGCTCACGTTCCAGGTAGGGTCTTACGCGGAGGTAAACCTGAATCGCACCTGTCGTGCTCTTCGACCGCTCTTCAGGTGTGAGATTCTCATCAAGATCCGCTTCCAGCTGGATATTGGATGGAATCTCTGCCTTTTCATGTGCTTCCTTCGAGTCAGACTCCACCAAGCTCCGTGTTTCGGGTGTGTTTTTAATATGCACACCTGTTGACAGCGACATGGTGGAAGCTTGCTACGTCTCGTACCTCAACGAGGTCCCAAATTCGCAGTTGCGAGAAGGCAGCCTTTAGGGAGCAGATATTTTCACAGCTGTTGTTCTAACCAGGTTGTGCTTGGGGCTGAATCCAAGTGAAACCTGGTTGGATATGCACTGTAAACAGATTAAACGGGTTTATCTAAACCAGTCTCAGCCTGATCCCTCAAACTCTTGTGTTCAAAAGTTCTGTTCTTTTCAAGTAGCCGTTGGGAGAATCCGGGCCAGGACGGATGAAGCCATCCATCAAAAGCTCGTCCAGCAACAACACCAGCGATATTGCACGTTTATTGAAAAGATTGTCTGCTCGCCTTTTGTCCGGACGCGGTTATAAAAGATAGGAATAAAGAGAAGACCGAAAGCAGTGAGGGGCAGGATTGCGATGGATAGCGAATCTTGGTATTGAGTTGTCAGCCTGCTGCTATGACAAATTGGAACAAGTGTTGGTGTTATTGTCAATCTGCGGGGTTACCTTCATTTCCAACATCAATCCCGCTCTTGCCTCGCTTTCACAAGCTCGGTTAGGGTTCATTATTTACATATGACAAAAGAAGCTATATACAAAACCTCATCGTGTGGTGAACGAATTACTCATTTGTGGAGTGCGATTCATCTACGCAATACACCCCTTGCACGTCGGAAGAGTAGATAGCTCACTTCCAGACCACAGGAGAGGATCATGCGGACTGTGCTCGCACCAGCACTCCTCGCCATAGTCGCAGCTGTGGAAGGAGTCGATTGCCGGAACACCTTGAGAGCAACCTTACCAACATAGTACACAGTGCAGATCCATCTGCCAACTTGGATGTGTTTCATGAGCACATTCTTGGCTGTTCTGAAACTCTGGATTGCTTCCTGAACGGTTGAATTGCCCTTCGCAATCTGAGCAGCATCTTGGTCTTGCTTATCGGCTGATGGCATCGCGTCACCCTTGGATTCCCCAATTGGCTCAGATTCCTCGGCTGAGCCCATCACCATCGGAGTAGGAGTAGGGCTCAGGACGGTATCTCGAGTCGCCCGCACCGACTGCTCGAGAAGTGCTTGGATCGAGGCTTGGATCTCATTGTCGTCAAGTACAACGAACTCGCTCTCGTCTTCAAGCCCCTCGTCGAATGCACTAGCATCTGATGAGCAATTTGCATCAGGCACCTCAGCCCCGACGTCAGCCCGCCCCATGTTTTGTCGCTGCTTTAGCAGGCTGGCATCAGCTAGGGCATTCGCAGCCTCTAATTCGGCTCGGCTCCGTGCTTCAGCATCAGCAGATGAATTACCGTTGACCTCTGCTTCCTGAGCAAGAATCCGCTCCGCCCTCTGCGCACGATCTTCTTCAACAGCAGTTTGTGCGGTATAAGTTGAGGCATAACCAAGCGACCTAGGCGATGCGTAGCCCTGCAAGTGTTCATCTCCAATTGTGACATAGCCATCTGTGAGTTCATAGCCATTGGTGGGCTCGTCATCAAGTTCCAGATCGATCTCTGCCTGCGCCTGAGCCGCAGATGGACCGCCTTGCATTAACTTTACAACTCGTTTTTGCGCTTCACGTTCTTGCACACTTTGAATTCTTGACCAATACGCACGTCCAGCATCTGGTCTTACTGCCTCTGCCGAATGCGATCCAAGCGATTCTTCATATGATGGCGGAGGCGGTTGCAGTCGTCGATCCCTAGGCGGCTGGAGTTCGATTGGTTCAGAATCTGATGGAGATGTTTTGTGCTTCAATTTGGCCCCGGAACTGGACAGGAATAACGAAGTAGAACTCGACAGCTTCGCTTTTCCCGCAGCAGGGTCAGCAAATGGCATTGGAACGATGGAGACTTTGGACGCAGCTGTAGTTTCTGATCTACCGAGCCATTTTTGAATAGGAGGCATGAGTAGGCGGCGGAGCTTATCAAAGACGGTCTGCGGTGGGTTTTGAACGACTCTGTTCTCCTGTGGATCCATAATGAAGCCATTCGGATCGAGTCGACCGTACTTCAATTCAAGCGCTTCAAGCTCGTCGACCTCCTCGAACTCTTCTTCTACCTGATCGTGATCAAGCCCATGCGGCATTTGATCTTGATGATGTTTAATGCGTAATCGCTCCTCGCGCATCCGAAGCGCTGCATTACGCCTCGCAATCTCTTCTGCACGCAATTGTGCGTGTCGAGATGCGCTCACCAGTACCCACCAATCGTCGTCCGCGACACCAACAAACGCTGCCAACTCTTCGACGTCTGCACGTTCGACCGGTGGCAATGAGGCCACCAGGCTGCGCTCATCAGAAGAAACCTCCGAATTGGAAGACACGGTGGTGGGGACAAGCACAGCATCTCTAACCTCAACCACACGCTCGTTTGGTCGGAGTGGTAGGCTACGCTCAATTCGCTGTGCGAGTCGGAGTCTTGATTCGACCACACGTGCCTGCTCTTCTGCGGCGCGCTGCTTAGCTTGTGTTGCTTCGTCCTCACTAGAGCTTGCAAAATGAATCGCCGCGGCCAGGTGCGTTGCCTCGCCTGCAATGGCAGTTACGTCGCTTGCAGACGGCATACCTTCACTAATCGCAGCGACCAAAAAACCCAACTGTTGGATAGCATATCTTCCGGCAGGCGAGTTCGTGACGAAGTACGCTAGCAACGGGGAGGTAGATGCTACCCCTGCTGCAATTAGTGCATTGCAGCACGCCCTTGCAATTGCGAGATGAGACTCTGGAATAAACTGTGGGAATCGAAGCGCCAAATAGCTAGCGTAACCCAGTGCTGTAACCCCCAGTCTTGCACCTGCTACTGCTGCACGAGCTGTGACTGAGACAGCATATGCTGAGGCAGAGGCAACAGACGATCCCGTTTCAGCCAATGACTCGGCCCAAGTCGCCTCCAGTTGGTCTGCTTGCTCTGCAATGCGAGGGTTGCGTTCACGTCGTTCAAGCTCTGCATAAACTCGGCGCCTACTCCGCAATGCCGCTCGAATCTCATTTGGGGTCTTGCCCTGCTGCGCAAGCATTTCAGCTAGTTGATGTTCCTCAAAGTCGATTACTTCCATTACTCCGACGTGGCTATTGCCGGTGACCCATTGAATGGCGGACGGATCCTGTGCGCTCAGGTGGAAGGCTGCAGCAGCAGGTGTGTACGCTTGAATAACATCTCGTCGAAGGGCCTCAACGACTGGCGAATGAGCAGCCTTCATTTCGTCTTCGTCGTCATATGGAGATTCAAGTCGTTGCAGCGCTGAACTGACAATCGATGGAGAGGCATTCGTCAACCGTGTTGGCAGGTGTGTGCTGGTCTGCGATGAAGTCTTCTCGGTGAGGGTTGAAGGATGGTACAGAACTGTCGATCCATCCCCAAGCGATTTGGCCAGCGTGCCATCACGCAGTCGCAACGTTGCAGGCTGGCCAGTCGTCGCTGGGGCTAGCATCATGGCGTCGCCCGTGGCATCGCTATGCCCTCTTTGATTGCCCCCGTACTGACGTTGTTGGAGCAGCGCTTCCCTCTCACGAATGAGTTCCTGAAGCATCTGCTTCAGTCTTGCGTTCTCCTCCTTTAGCGCGTCTGGGGAGAATTGCTGACCCGCGGATGGATCGGAAAGTGGCATGGAGTCTAGTGATGGATAGGGTGGTGCGTTAGCTGCCATACTTGAATCCAAAATCGACGCAGGTGTACGGTAGACAGGTAATGCCTCGAGCTCCTCACATAACCGGTCGCTATCCCTTTGAGCGGTCTTGGCAGCCTCATCGCAGGTTGCGATGGCTTTTAAGTTGGGTGTCGACGCGGCGGAAGCCTTGGTGTCATCTGCCTCGGAGAACGGAGGTGGGTTCTCCTTCACGAGGACCGACATGACGCTCCAGAAGGTGTGTTACAACTGAAAGTTCCTTCAAGGGCAAGTTTTTTCTAAAATATGCAGGGGTTTCCGAAGTGTACTCGAAGCATTAGTCGATGAATAGCATCTATCGTACTAGAATATGCTAATTCGTACTACTGCCGAACTTGAAGGAGTGCGTTCATCCCATATTTTCCCGTCTTTCCCAGTCTGGAATTTAAAAACCGTTGACACACGTCCATAAAGTGGGGAAATGTAGTAGTGCAGGTATTGCATGGAGGATTAAAATGCAAGCTTCGTGTTGCAGTCGGTATGTACACCCTATACATCGCATTCTCTAAACCCGAAGCGCACCCTGGCCCCGTATTTCGCGATGCCAGAGCCACTCCATCATCCCCAGAATTCACTCTCTGTGAACGCATGCACACCGAGAAGGGCCCGGAAGGTGGTCAAATCCAGTCAATAAACAAGATGTAAAGTGATTTGTATTGCTCTTCACTACCTCCGTGACATGGGGCGTAGCACGAATCCTGCTGCATTGAGGGCTGCAACAGGGGTCATAGCCTCTTCGGGTGCGATTTTGAAGCGTTTACCCGTGTGTACATGTGGCATTTGGTGTGTAAAGCTGCCATCCAGGCGCATCCCAGCTCCAGGCCGATACACAGCGTCGTAGGAAATGTGCGAAATGTCCTGCACTGTAACCTCCTCCAAATGGGAGTTGGATACCGATTTGGAGTTGGATAGTTGCGCCATAGCTGACTCGTTCAGTGCGGCTTGGTAGCCACGAACCAAGGCCTGTGCGAGAGTCTCACCCTGGGTGAAGCCTACGCCCTGCTGTGCATTCGTTGAGGTGCTAGACGATCCCAATGTGGAACTTCCAATCCTACTTGGACTCGAAATGGGTACCGTCCGCGCCGGCGCTCCTTCTGCTACTGTTGGTGCTGCTGCCGCAATTGGATATGCAGTCTGGAGCACGGACAACGGAATCGACGCTGGTGTCGCGAATCCATCAGCAGTTGATGTTGATAGCGCGGTCGAGGACCCGAGTGGACGGGCCATTGCCATGTAAACAGGCTGGTTTCGAGGTGGTTGCTGGACGGCGATGGGAATTGCGCCGGGTGATGCAACTGACCAGGCTGGATTCGGGAACCCCTGAGCATGATGCATGGGGACGACCGCTGCTGCCGGTGGAGCTACTGGAATCTGAGCAGGGATTTGCACCGGCACTGTGGTCGCTTCTGTGGGCATGGGAACTGTTGTACCAACGTATGTCGGTGCCACAACGGATGGCACGGCGGGCATCGCCGGGGTATAAGTGTGGTGATGAACCTCCGTTGGAGGCAATGTCACTGGACCTGCCTGTTTCATTTGTACCGAAGTACGGCCTCCACGATATGCCAGAGAAGGCATCGCTGCGGGTTGCACGGTTTCCTGTGGGAAATCGTTGTGGTAAGATTCCGGGCGCATCTGCGATCTTGCAGAGGCGGGGAAGCCAGGTGGCGATAGCACCTGTTTCGCTGCGCTTGGAGCTCTTGCTGCATTCGCATGCTTAAATGGTGAAGTCAGTTGCAGCGCTGTCGCCTGAGGATCTACTAGCGTAGCACGGTGGGACATGGACGCTTTGGTTGCAGGTGTCGCTCCATTGGATGAATGAGGTGGATTCATGACTTGACTTTGGGTCTGTGCCTGAAGTGGGACTGGCTGTGGTGGAGATGGCTGCGGCACTCGTGGCTTGTACTTCTTCGGTGGCGTTTCAAGGTCGGAGGAACCTAACGAAGATGCTGGAGACAGGTTCGCAAACCATGCTGACGTATGACCCTTTCGTTGAGGTGATGACATCGAGTCACCTTCGGTACCAGAGCCTATGGGATCCTTTGAGGCTTGGGGAGGGGTGTGTGGAAGGGCACGTTCATTGCTCGACTCATCGATGGGCAAAGGCTCGACTGCTCCCCGCACATCAACCGACGGATCAACCGGCTGAGGATGCACCTCGTTAGCAATTTCAACACGTGAAACCTGCGTGCTTGGTAGTGTTGGAGGCTGCGCAGGGAGTGATACTTCAGTCTCGAATTTAGTATGCTTAGCCGGGGTACGACTGTCAGCCGGTGTAATGTTGGCAGCCGATTGGCTGTCTTCCAATGAGCTCCTAGCGTGCACTTTGGTCGTCTGCAGTCTGGAAATTGTGGGTGACTTTGCAGCTCGTTGTGAGGTATGCAAAAAGGACGGTGTTAAGGCATGATCATCCTGCTTTTCACCGGGAGCGCGACGGGAACGAGATATAGCATGGAGTTGCGCGCTTTCGCTCAGGACTTGGGACTCGTCGTTAGCTGAGAACTTATCACTTAGGTGTCGAGGGAGCAGCCTCGATCTGTCTGACAGATTCATACTCGTGTCTTGCGCCCTTTTCAGCTCTGTTGGATCCAGCAAAACGGGGGCTGACGCCTTGCGCACCTGCTCCGATAGCATAGAGAGATTCAATGCAGATAATTCGAGTTCAGATTCTTCATCGGACTTTGCTTTGTTCACTGGTTGGCGGTACGAGGAGTTCCTGAAATTCGCCTCGTTAGTTGGAGCGCTTGCCTGCGGGAGCAGATGTCGTGCACGTAGCTCTGCTTTCAGACGCGCCTCTACACGCATCTGAATCTCCTCTTCTAAGGAGCGCAGAGGATGGTCCTTGTCTGCGTAATACAGTGGCGAAGAAGAAGGCAGAGACGTCCGAATTTTCGGTGGTAAATATCTATGTTGTGGTGTCGCGGTCGCAACAGTAAGAGAGGTTGACGCTGCAGCTGAATTATTAGCCTCAGAGCCTCCAAACTTCGACGCCAATGGCTCTACGGAGTACTTTGTCGCTGCCTCACCAGGTTGCGTTCTCTCACGAACCGATGCGGCCACTTGCACGGGTATTGGGTTGCTTCCCACTGGAATCTCGATTGTACGTGTACCTGTAAGCAGGTCTGCTAGTGCACGGAAGTGATTTGCAAGTAATCCTGGATGTGCAGCGCCTGGAGAAAGCGCTGTTCCAGCGGTCGCAGGAGCAGTCGGTACTTGCGGTGACGAGATATGATCGGCTGCAGATGCGAGCATAGGGGGTTGACCCGATGGAGATGCGACAGTAGGCCTTGGTAAACTCGCAGCCAACCCCGGCATCGCAAGGTGTTGATGGCTCGCATCCTGGGTAGGAATACCGCCAACAAGTCCAGCCTCTGCAGAGGGGACGGGAACCGGCATTCCCCTTGTGACTGCAGCAACCGGCGCCTTCATTGGAGAGCTCAGATGTGGAAGTATACCCACATCTTGGGTAGGTAGAGGAAGCCGATGGCTAGGACCTGTTCCAGGTGGTCGAGAAATGGATGGATGCGCAGATGAGGCAACTGGGAGGGAATCGACCACCGGTGCGATCGAAATTTGACGGTGTACATGTGCCGAGTGTGCTATACTGGGTTGCGGATTAATATGAGAAAATGTGCGGCGCGGCGGAGCAGCCGTTCTGAAACCTTCTAAAGCCGGACCCCCTTGTTGCTGAGACGCTCCTGTTGCAGGTAGCGAAGTAGATACGACCTTGAGAGGTGTCGTAGAAGGCACCTTTGGCAGGGTCTTTCGCGGGGACGAGCAATTTAGCTGCATTTCTTCTACATTACCAATGACAAGACCTGGTCCGCTTGAAGATGTGCTTTGGAACTGCACTGGAACCATCGACTGACGCTGTGACGACTGAGGGCGAATGTCTGACGGTTGGTACTCAGACTTGTTTTGCAGCTCCTGTTGGAGCTTGATTCGTCGGTTGTAGCCAGCCAGGAAGCTTGCAACAAGCGAGTTATCGAACTCTTCGTCTTGAAGCGACTTCAATGGATTGTGCAATTCTGACTCGTTCAACCGACTCGCATCACGAGAGGTCTCGGGTGCTGTGGGTTTTGGCAGGGACATCAGGGTTTTGGGGAACGTACTTGACTCCATAACAGAGCCCTGAGGTTCATGTTCACGTCGTTCAACCTCATGTCCCGCTGTTTGTTGAGGATTCCCTTGGACTGCATCCCTCTTGACGAAAGATTGAAGACGTTCGGAAATTGGGACTACCTCAATTGTAGGTTGCGCAATCTGAGGGGTACGGCCAGCTGAGTACATGGACTCGACCGTGTTGGTGATATGAGATTCGGGACCCGTCATAACCTCATGCTGATGTGGCGCTGAGCCCGACGATTGGGTTGGTACGCCTACCTGAGAACTCTGACCTACTCGCTCAGGACAGACTTCGGCTCGAGTGTCATCGCCTGCAGCGTACAACTCCAAGAACTGTGAAATGTCCGTACCAGCTGCAGCAAGCGTACCTCGCTCAGGCAAGGAGTCCAATACAGGGATGACAAGCTGGCTCTCATCCCGTTTCGCCGAATGGTCAATGTGCTCAATGAGATGTTTCTCATGCTGATCCACTTGCTGCTTCACGTGCAAGAGTTGTGTCCGCAGCTCTTCTAACTTCGAGCTCAACTGCATGATCTCTGCACCCGTTTGTTGCGCCTCCGATCGGTCCCGGTGTTCATTGTAACTACCAACCTCATCGGGCTGTGTCTCATGATCTGGGACGGCAGGCCGGACACTGCTAATGCCCTTTTGAACCGCACTTTGAATCAACTCGAGGAATTTCGAAGCATTAGCCGTTGAGACGTCTGCGCTGGTTGAGGCAACGATGGGTATCTGAGACGTTTGAGGATCAAATAAGTTGGTAGGTTCGGTCGGAATGACGCTTGTATCATGCGTCTGAAGTGCCTGTGCTGGGGTGGCAGGCGCACCGCTGTTTCCATGCGAATCGATATGACGGATCACTTTCACCGGGCTCGCAAGATCGGCACCGGCAACTGTCGAGACCGAAACGACCACATCATCGGGGACTGTCGGGTCAGATGCGACGTGGCGCACATCTCGGGATGTCACATCGATCACTTCCACAACACTCAGGTTGCCATCTTCAACACAAATATCCTCCTCTCTGCTTGACTCCTGCGAAGGTAGCAGCTCAGAAGCTTGCTCTCCTTCTGCGATTCGAGGTGCTGTCAACTGCTCAGGAAGGGTGGGATGGGGTGGCTTCTCGGTGGGGACATCATGCATGGTTATGTGCGGCTTCTCGGATGGAGTGACCGCTTGGGTAACCGCATCAACAACCTCAACGCCCAGAACATCCGCGTCGATCTCACGATCAACTTGCTGGCTCTCTGATGCAGGGCAGGGCTGTTCGGACGGCAAGCGGGATTCATTAAGCGACTGCAGCAGTGCAGCCATAGCATGAGATGTATAATTCAGCGAATGATCCTTCCCAAATCGGCTGGCTTCCTGTGCTGCTGGCGTCTGGGCTGAAATACGGGGTGATGGGTGGCTCTGAACGGCCTTGAGCGTTTCGACAAGAAGCCTGACCTCTGGATTAGGTGGCTTTGGAGTCGCCGATGCGGCTTGTCGTGCCCGTCCCCCAACCGCCACACCTGAAGGAGGGATACCAGATTCATCTACGGCAGCATGGCTGACAGAGGAACCAGGAGGCTTTGCTGTCTCGCCAGCCTCAGCCTCAGCTGGGGAGTCACTTGATGCGGAAGGGAAACGAATCAAGGGTAGCAGTGATGGCGCTTCAAACGGCTGGGTTGGTCCCTCACCTTCAGCCGACTCAGCAATATTAGTCGGCATGGAAGTGATGTCAAGACCTAACTTTGAATTGCTCTCTATCTGGACTGACTCGGACCTAGGATCGAACCTGCTTGCTCCCTGGACAAGCGCACTCGAGTCACCGGCAAGCTTTGAAACATTAGCAAGATCAAGAGTCTCGAGCACCGCATCTGGAACTACCGGCACTACTTTAGTAGTCAGTGGCGCAACGGTGCTCGGTTTGTTATCCGTCTCCTTCGAGGGCTCAACACCAGCATAGGACACGGATTCAGCCATCGTAAGGTCAGCATTGAGGGAAGGGCGCGCTGACGTCAGGACAGCTCCAGTCACAAGCTTAGTGCTCTGGTCCAGCACGCCTTGAGAGGTGGGTCTCGTTGCTGTTGCCGTAACGATCTCGATCTCAGCCGGAGCTTGCTGTTGTACAGTAAAATCAAGGTCACGTGTGGCATCAGGAGACCACCCTGCCAAGACATTAGCAACCGACGGAAGCTCGACGGAGGATGAAGTGTCCGGAGCAGCTTGAGAGCCTTGCTGCGCCGTGGGCGGAACGTCACCCGTGTCGGCCATCTCCATGACTTGCTGCGCGGTATCCAGTTCCAGCAACGCGGACTGATCCAATTGACGATCAAACGATTCCTTATGGAGTTCAGTTAGAGACTGTTGTCTATCCTCCTGCACTTCACTAAGGTTCTCTCCCTGCCTCGTCTGCGAGCTATGGTTTCGGAATGGGGATGCAAGGGAAAGTCTCTGAACAACATTCGTGTCGTCCTGGAGGTTTTCTTTGGACAAATCTGTACTGGTTCTCTGAATGTGCTCTGTGGTCGGAACGAGCCCAGGTATCCTCTCCCTAAGCGATGGGGTCATGTCGCTGATTCCAGTGCTTGCTGGTGAGATCTGCCATGAGGCCGGTGTCCTGAGTGACGTTGAATCTGTGCTCTTCCGATCTTTGCGGGAAGCCGGAGGCGACATCAACTCCAGCATAGAAGCTGGCAAAAGATGCTCTTCCGTGTGCGGGCGGGGTTGCCGCTGCAGCTGCTCCTGGGCCTCCACACGTTCGGGAGATGTTGGTTCTGGCACAGTAGAGATGGTATTTGGCAGCGGTGCCGTTTGCTTCGCATGCAAAGTGTCTGCATCGGTGTCTGTGACTGTCTCTTCCTGTGGACTTGCGATCGTAGCCTGAGCCTGAGTTGTGGGTGCCAGGTTCTCATTAGCGCCACTCGATCCAAGACCTGCATTGCTCGAGGCAGTGCCAAGGACGCCCCATGGGTCCGGATCCAGCGACGCACCCGCAAGGCGCGCCACAGCAAAACGCCTCATGTACGCACGCGTATTTGACGAGTGATTAACTCGCTCAAAAGCTAAGGTTGCATCCGTGCCAGAATACTGGAACAAGATGTCAACTCCACCGGGATGGAGGAAGGCGAAGTCTGTCAGGTTGTAGACGATCCCACGAATCGCTACGACCAGAACGGGGATACCTGTGGCATTCACCCAACCTCTGATTACACTGGACGGGGGACGCCGGCCGTGCTGCTGGATATAGTCCTCGATCAAAGGCGTGACTGCATTGACCACCCGGTTGCGCTCTTCGTGGGGTATTTTCAGTGAGTACAAAGTCACAGGCTCCATTTCGGGCAGCTCATCTAGATTTCATATGTGAGAGAGTATCAGTAGTGCATGAGCCAGAACGCGGCCGTTTGTCTTTTACGCATAGTCAGCAGGTGCGCGGGGTGAGACATTATTGTATCGATTAGCGTACCTGCCGAGCTGGGTCCCGGACCGGCGGGAGCTTCAGCGGATGCCATGTTGGGATATCAACACCAGTGCGGTGTGTGCTGCAGAAACGTCCCTGTCTTGGCTCGGGGCAGGCTGCTCTAAGCCCAGTAAGCCTATAAACGCCCAAAGTGAGCAAGTTCGAAAAACGGAGTGAGTGTTTTGGTCACGATTTTTTCATGATAGGCGCAGAGTCTCCGCCTTCCTTTGGATGAGATAGTAGAAGAATGGTCGCACTACACAATAGACACAACCATTTCGAAACTGCAAAAGGCTTATCCACACTTCCACACTGCTTGGAAAAGACATGGCACAGCTCAAATTTTAAATCTTGGGCCAGGGGCCGGTGGACGGAGTCACCTGCGGTCCGGAGCGGGCTCAAGGAGGAAACCGCGGGACGAAGGTTTTCGCGCACCCCAGGCCCGGGTTGATAGATTTTTGGGTTAAAGTTGGGTGTAACGCGGTTATACTTAGAAGGCTTAGTTTGCTTGTGGAGATGTGTGAATGACAAGGATGATCATTCCATTCTTAAGATCAATAGTCTGGGCATTTATTGTGCTAATATGTCATTCAGGCACTTGTAGATGTGCATTGAAAATTGTCGCACAAAGTCTGGGATCCCGATCTCTTGTCTGATTCAGCAAGGCTAGGTGCATAGATGGGCGTGATCTCACTCATAATACGATGTGGTTGGTATGTTTCTAACTTACCTATAGGTCGATTTTACTCGTCTTCAAGCGAATCTGCGAACGAACTATGTCCTCCACAACTTCCGCACTCGCTCTCGCTACCATCCTCGCTCTGGCACAGACTGCTTTCGGTCAGAGCTACGCTCAGAGAGTACGTTCCAGGTGAAATTGATTGTGATTCAGGTTCTTGACTGTCTCTCCGTGCGACTGGTCAGTGTTCTTTAACTTGCCCTGCGCTCCCACCTTGCGCTTCCGACGCATGGAGATCGAATATATCCTTGATCGGCTCAGGTGGGGTACACAATTCCTGCAAGTCAGACCACGCTGCGCAGCGTGCGTGCGAGAATGTTGATAGCACGCAGCGATCCGTCAGACATTAGCGGTCTTAGGCTCTAGCAGAGAGCTTTAGATCAACTTGAACCAATTAGATGAACTTTGACTTGTAACTCTTCTCGTCTTATACTGTTACGAATGCGCCACCTTCCCATTCACTCCATCTAGGATGAACCCGAGACCCAGACCGGTCCTGGTGTGAAGTTGGGCGACAACATGTCTCTCCGCATCCCCACATCCATTCTCGTGCTTATCTTCGTCGGCTTCGTCGCATTTATGGCCTGGATCGTCACCAAGATTCTCAACAGTGAGGCTGAGCGCGAAGCCAAGAAGGCAGAGAAGGCTGCTCAGAAGGCTGCACAGAAGGAGAAGCGCCTTTCCAAGAAGGGTGGCAAGAAGACTGAGTAAGAACTCGTGGGCAACGTGCTTTCGACGAGCGATACTCGCCGGTTCTCGAATGCATGGTCTGATGAACTGCTTGATCCCAAAGCCTGACGTCGGGCTGCTGCATCCCGTGGAGCTGGCACAGCTATGATTGAACAATAAAGTGTACGACTTAGTAACCCAGCCGCTTCAACAAACTTAGCACTTTGTAATCAACAGGAACGACCGACAAAGAAACACTGGTAAGGTCGGTCGAACGTGGGCTCAAGGGAGAAGTGATGACTTGTATTACATTAGAGCGAGTGTGCTTGTGCGGGCAAATGCAAAGGTGCGCTTTGGCACGTGGTAACCAGCGAGCCGCCGATACCAAGTAGCCAAGCAGCATCCCTACAAAGTGATCATCCTCGGTCACACACCTACGCGATTACATACCAGGAAAACTTCTGAGGTGGCTTCCTCCCTCGATCGGACTGCATGCATACTGGAATTCGTATGTACGGCCAGGTGAGGTCATCAGCCTCCAACCCTGGGCCAGTGACGGCGTTTTTGGACATGACGGAGTTGGCTTACATAAGCTCAGAGTCCTCATGGAGAGCCATCATAGCCTCAAGAGCGTGGTCAGCCTCAGCGAGATTGGCCTCAGCCTCAGACTCGAGATCAGTCTCAGCGTCGACCTCGACGAAGATCTCGGGAGCCTCCTCAGCCTGAGCAGGCTTCGACTCAGCCTTCTGCTCAACAGCAGCAGCAGCAGCAGGCTTGGGTTCCTTAGCAGGAGCGGCCTTCTTGGCCTTCTTCACCGTCTTGCGAGACTTGTTGGGGATGGGGGCGTCGAGGGAGAGCGAGGACTTGACGTTCTGGCTATAGCTCTCAAGCAGGTTGGCGAGCTCGGCCTGGGCCAAAGCGATCTGCCTCTCGTTCTCAGCGACAATACGGCGGTTGACAGCAACGAGTTCCTTCTCACGCTTGAGCTGATTGATCTCCTCGTTGAGAATATCCTTCTGTTTCTGGAGCTCAGCCTTCTTCTCTGCGATGGCAGCCTGGAGGAACTGGATGCGTGCGAACTGCAATTCCTGGGCCGCAGCACGCTGTGCCTCAGTCTGGGACTGAGCATCAATGAGGGAAAAGTCGTTTGCACCCGTCTGGGTCTCCTCTGCGAGGGGTTCAGCCTCCTCTACCTCAACCTGGGCACCAAGGAGGGGCTCAAACGCGTCGAGCATGTCGTAGTTGGGCACATCGTGCTCAACCAACTGCTTAAGCGCCTGGAGTGGGATCCGGTCCTGGGGCACAGCCGAGGCTGCGATCAGGCCAGCGACGCAGATCTGTGTCATATGGTCCGAAAGAGGGAGGCAGAGAATGACATGTGAGGACAGGCATCGTACAGACATCATATCACTACCTGAACGGGTTACTCTCAAGGTCAACCATGCGAAAAAAAGACGTCGAGTCGAGAAAGTAGCCCCTATTCTCGAACTTGTGAGGTTAAAAAGTCGATCATGGAAGGTTCTGCGGGACTTGTAGTTGCGATAAAATACTACGTCAACAGGTATGCTATGCAATGTAATCAAAATCACAAACGTACCAGCAAAGCAAGCTTGAGAAAATGCATTGTAAAAGATGCACCTTTTCGTCAGACAAACCCTCTTGGTTACGTCGAATTTTTCGCTGCGAGCAAGTTCCACGAAGGGAAAAGGTAGGCTTTTCGAATCTAGGACACTCTTGGACGGCTCTGGACTGAGAGGACTGGCCCGAATGAGCTATTCACGCGTGCTGACCGGGGTAAACTATAACGGATGAAAGCTACCTGACGAGGTGTACTTGGGCATATTGTCACTTGATGAGTTCAATCTGGCATATCATCATACAGTTGCTCAAACTTCGTTTTTCGCACTTGCAACACGAGTGAAATAGCGATTGACTCCATAAGAGATCTTAAAGAGGGTCAACAAATCGTTCAGTATTCTGTATTGTGGTGTTGGAAGAATAGTTGGAAATGCTGGACTGAGGTCTCTGGTGATGCATAGGACTCACCCCATGGTGAACAGGTTCCGAAATCCATTTCTCGAAATTTATGTCGGCGACTGGCCTGGCGGAAAGTCTGCGGCACCACCTGTGTCGCCGCTGCACCCAGACATCAAACGAAAAGAGCCTGGTAAGGCCTCGACAGCATTGTACGTCGCACATCAGCACATATCTGGGAGCTTTGGACATCGCATACGCTTGCACTGCGGTGTGCACAGTAGATATTGCTGGCAAATATGCCTGTGCAGCCTCCGAAGTTGGAAGAAAAAGAAAATGGCAAAGAGAATGGCGTTGTGAGGGTTTATTGCATTATTAGTAAGAACAATACCAACATTAATGAGTTAAATACATGGGTGATGCAGGGGCGAGTTCGATTGGCACGTAAACAGTAGGATAGCCGACTGTTAGTAACATCTACCACCCAAAATGACATTTGAACCGAATTCGAACAGCAAACGGCAAACCGCCGAGCATTGGGGATAATTCGATGTCCATTGATACACCTGATCACAAGAACAACGGTCGCAAGCCAACTAAACTAAGGTAACAATGATATCAACAAGTTTGGCCTGCGACACTAGGTTTCGTTTCCAAAGGAGTGAATGCTTGTCTTGACACACAACATCTGAGTCAGATTGCTCGACCTCTACTCTAAGCCACCTACAGCGGCCGTACCAGCAACAGTTCCTTCTGGTCGCAGTACAGTGTACACATCATCGGGGGAAGTAGGCACAAGCTTGGTTAGGAAGCCCCAGCAAGCATCGCAAACTTTTTGGTTAGCCTTGCCATCAAGTGTCACACGGTGGTTCATACATTCACTGCAGACCTCATCTTGACAGCATTGACAAAGCGTTGCACGTCTTCGGAACAACGCGAACAACCTGAGACACAGCTTACAATAGGGCTTGCTACCAGAAGTAGACGGTCCCAGACCCAGTGTACCACTAGAACCGGATCCTGTTGCAGGTAAATCACCTGAACCCTGTCTGTCTCCTCCCAGGTCACTTTCGGAGCGCGAAGTCCCGCCCAGCGACGGTAAGCGTGATGCTGAGTAATGATTAATGAATGATGACATGCGTCGAGTGAGATCCTCATCCGATACACGACGTTCGGGCGCGTGAACGGATGCAGCTGTCGCTAAAGCCGCCGCGGCTGCGGCTGAAGTAGCGAGCTTGTCGGGTTCTCCTCCTGTCGAAGCAGCGGAGATGGCAGCTGCAAGAGCATGCTGGTTGCGAAGCCACTCATCACGGCGCATGATAATACGTTTAACGGCCTGAACGATCTTGCTAATCCACATCTCCTTTTGCTCGACGGTTGGCGCGAGGACAACGAATGACTTCTGAGGAGACACAATACGGAAGGCGTATGGGACAAATGGCATGTCTTCGATCTTAATCAATGACAAGTGAATCGCACGATGGACTCGATAAGATTGCTGCATGCCCTCCGATGCGTAGACAAGCAGATCCGTGAAGAGGAAGAAGGAATAATCTTGTCGTCGGCCGGTCGATGAAATCTTGGTAAGCATGCCACGGAAGAGGAGTGCACGCTGTGCCTCAACGAGTACAATTTCTCCACCAAAGTCATTCTGGAGCTTCTTCAGGAGTTGCTGTTCTCGCTGCTCAATGATTAGTTCCTTTGTGATGTTGGCCATGTCACTCAGCTTTCGGCAAGCATCTGCGGGGTTGCGCTCGCACAAAAGGTTCAATGTACGATACCAATCAACTTTCTGATGTTCGCCACTCGCAATTCGTCGGCGTAGTGTGGCTCGGTCATCGTTGCAGTTCTTTTCGCAAAAGTAGATCTTCGCAAGCAGGCTTGCGAATGCTTGGCGCTCAGTGACGAGTCCAAGAACAATCGAGATAGAGGCAGCATACGTCAGTCCGTCAATGCAGAGTGACAGCGCATCGACATCATCAGTTGACTCGAGCAAGGCCGTCAGTGCGGACGCAAAATAACGCCAGCACGATTCCCAGATAGGCAAGAGCAGCTGAGTTGAGAGGGTGTACATGTAAGGCGTCATAAAGGGCGCATGCATGCGAATCATTGCGAGCGCCGTACGTGCATCAGCCTCCATACTTTCGACATTCAAGCGTGAAAGAATACGACATTCTTGCTCGGTTTGCGTTTTGGCAATTCGAGGTCGCGACATCGCACTCATTGGCGCCAATGTTAACGCGTCAGCCGGAGGAGGCGCAATGGTTCCGTTCAGTAACTGCGCAAGATTCTCACCTGAGATACCAGTACTCGAACCACTCGAGGATCCACTTCCGCTTCCTCCAACACCAGATGCAGGTGGTGACATGGCTCCGCTGGCAGCATCTCCAGAGGAACCTGAACCTGCCGAGTCGCCCGTCAAGATCTCGATTGGCTCGTTGGCGATCGAGTTGTAAAGATGCTCTACGAACGAGTCAGAGAATGACGGATGTCCGTCTAGGCCATTCTCTAAGCTCTTCTTGAACTCGTCCAGCGTCATCTTCCGCTGCTTGCCTTTACCTGTTCGAAGGCTCGGGTTGTGGTGATCGGTGTTGAGCACGATCAAGGCGAAGGCAACAAAGTGAGCCGCATCGACCGATGGGAACTCGTCAGGGTTCTGTCGGCAGTACGCAATTGCAAGGGCTTCCATCATGCGATCGATCTTCTGACCTTCACCAGGTAAACGGAATCCAGCCTTTGTCAAATAGAAGCGAAGTGCTGCATCGATCGAGAGACCAGTGAAATCCATTGAATCTGCAAACGCGATGCGTAGTTTCCTGAACGTATCTGCGTCGAATATGCTGTCTTCTTGGTTGGAGATGTAGTCACCAAGCTTCACAGGATCCAGGTTCATGCATCGTAGGAACAACACTAGATAGGGTATAGTGATGAAGACTGGATCAAGTGAGCGAAGCAAGCGCACAGCATCTTTGATGTCTTTGCCACTTTGACGCGAGAGCGCCGCAGCTCGATTCCAAGCCATCTCCAGGAATTCATGGGGATTCTCAGTAATCGGTGCCGTTGCGTGGGTCAGCGAGGTGATCATCGATCGAACAGGCTTACCAGCGGCTGCTGCGGCAAGTGCTGCGTTGAACGTTTGCAACGCCGTCGCACGCGTTGTGCTCGGAAGGTTGGCAATCAGAGCATCTACGTTCATCTCGGGTCCCAACTTTGAATTCTTGAGTTGGATGAGTGTCTGTGCGAACTTCACTTCTTCGACACCCAGCGATGATCTTGGTCCCAGACCTTTTTCTGCATAGATGATTCGACCGGGCTGTGCTGCAGTACTGATCGGTCCACCGACCGAGACCGATTGTTTGTGCCGACCAGCACCTGCACCAGGAGCACCTCGTCCAGTCCCTGGTATACCACGGCCAGCACCTGGAACTCCTCGTTGTGCGACAGCTGGCGCGCCAGTGGCCGACACTGATGCCGCCACTTCGGCATCGTGTTGTTTCTGAGCAGCGGCTGCAGCTGCTGCAGCACCAGCCGCAGCAGCCTTTGCTGCGATAGCTGAGCGTACTTTGGGCTCGTTTTTCACCAAGTCTTCCAGAATACCAGGCACTTGGACTGGAGTAGCCTTCCCCGCTCCGGCACCACCCGGTGAGAAGTACTCAACAGTTAATCTCAATGCCTCACATGCGTCATCGGTCCTCCTTGTTGATGGCACACCGACCCACTGTGAGAGCATGAAAAGGATGTTGACGACCATTCGTAATGCGTGCTTGCGGAAGGTCTCTAGGGGTGCATCGTCTTCATTGCGTTCAGCAGCTTCGGCTGAAAGCGCATTACCAACGGCGTTAGCAGCCGACGAGGTTAGTGTGCCGTCTCCATCAAGGGAACCAAAATAGGAGCCTGAGCGTCGCAGCTTGAAGTCTCCCTCAACGATGTTACACAGCACGGCAACGAAGTGTGCCAACACCTTGCAGCGGAACGAGCGGCGGTCGAATGCGTAGTACACGTTGATTAATGACACGGGTGTGCTAACAATATGGGCAAGGGAGTCCAGAGCGTCCTTGCGCTGCTCAAGCGAGCTGTACGGGGAAGTTACGACTCTCAGCAGAACTAAGTTCATAAACTCACCCAGTTCAGCAAGCACTTCACCTCGATAGACCTGGAATAGAGTTACGAAGATCTGCAAGGAAGCTCGGAAGATATGATGCACATCCGAAATACCACAAATGATCACACAGGGTACGACAAACCTCCTGAGAATTGCAATCGTCGCCCGATTCGAACGCAAGAAACCATCTGAATGCTGAAGCAGATAGAGAATAAGGTTCAGCGCATGCGTCTTTCGCTTCAGACATTCACTCTTTCGACCTGTATACACATTCGGGCCTGAAATTGCGACCTTGCAGCATAGAATCAAGACTGACAGGAAGAGACGCTCATCCTTGTACACAGTTGAAGGATCTCGAGCCACTGCGTCAAGGATCTCGAGGCGCACACTGAGGTCTTGCAAAGCTCGCTGTTGCGTCTCACGCTGCTTCTTCTCGCGATCGCGCTTTTCTGCATCTCGCTCATGCTTCTTACGCATGCGTCGCTCGGTGGGCGTCTCGAATTTGACGCTTTCAGGCTCGATCTTGATGTGTGTCCACGAATATTCTTCACCCGAAGCATATTTGTCGGGATCTTTGCCGAATACACGCGTCCATCGAGACTGTTTCATCATCTGTTGGACACGCCATGGTACTTTCACACCAGCTATGATAACTGTTGTGTCCTTCCTCGGCGTGCTAGCCTCGACTAGTTTGCTGTCGATTCCAGATGTAGCTGATGTCGAAAGTTGACTCAAATTAAGTGTGCCTAGAGATCCTGGTTTTCGGCGCAATGAGCCGTGATGCTTACTCATATCGAGGAGTGGTGTAGACTGCGATGTTTCTACAACAGTTCCCGCTGCGGCCTTTGCCTTCCTGGATGCCAGGGTGCTCTGAAGATTCAAAAAGGCCTGCATCTTAGGGTCAAGTGGCTTGGCTTCGCCTTCGCCTCCAGTTTCAGGTAGTTCAGAATGTACCTCAGGCTCAACATCTGGCTCAGGCTCGATTTTCTGGGGTGGTGGTGTGTAGGGTGAGACATTTGGCACTGATCCACGCGAGTGATGAATAATAGGCGGGTCAGCAAGCCAATCGCGAGGGAAGCGGTCCCGCAAGTGCCGATCAACGAGAAGGGATATATCTGCGTGGAACTGTGGCCCTAATGGGCGTCGATGATACCTGCCAACGTCGCCATCGGTTTCACGGGCTTCATGAACGCGATCGGCAATTGCTCGGACATATGTTGCGCACATATTCCATATGGAAGTCTCTTGATCCGTCGGAACTGCTGGCATCAGCGGAATAATACCGCTTCCTATCGTCGATGTAATCTCATTGATGTCAAAGTCATCACCAGCTTTTGCTGCAATCGCGCATATAGCTCCAGAGGTATTCTCAACAAAATTGGCGTCACTCTCTACGACATTGCTAGACTTGTTGTGTTGGTTGGTATCTTGCTCTGCATGCTCTGAATGAGAATCGCCTTTGGGTGACGCTCCAGTGGCATCGCGCGACCTGATACCGACCTTGCTGTGCGCAAGGGTTGAGGGAGCGAGTACACCTTTAGATACATCTGCAGACTGGGCGCGGCTCATCAATTCTTTCCGCACTTCTTCCATGTGATCATCGGGAGCCAATTTGGGCGCGTTACTTGTGCTCTGACCGTATTCATTAATGTTTGATGTGGTACCCGGTTGCTGTGCAGAAGAATACGAGCGCAGCCTCGGTGACGCTACCTCCGGAGGTGCAGGGGAGACGGGCAAGATCGTGGACAAAGGCTGGAGTGAATGACGTCGTGCAGGTGAAGCCGGCAAAAATTCGGCGTCTGAGTTAGGAATACGATCATGCTGATCTAGCTCGTCAGACGCCTCTGACTTTACCGCTGTCACGTTGGGGATTGTAGTGGCCGTTGCTTGAAAGGTCGTGCCTTCCTCTGGTGTATAGTCTAAGAACTGTCTAAGGTAAGACTGCGCTCGGGATTGGATTTTCTGATGAAGTTGAATATGCTGCTGGAATGCAGGCGGGATCGGAAGCGGACGGTTGAGGGTGCCACTTTGAACTTGCTGGATAATGTGGTCCAGAAGTTGAGTAGATGTCATGGTTGTCTTGTCTTCATGACGAAGAAGGAAACACGTTTCAAACAGAAGAGTGAGTGTCTCAACAGATAGCAACGGGTAAAGGCGCATCTGCGCGAAAACAAGCCAGGATAGGAAGTAGGCATGGGACGTTGTCGTGAAGTACGCCAAGAACAAAGGCGCGGCATTGCAGACAGCCTGAATGAACGCATTAACGACACGTGCAACGCAAACTTGGGGAGGTACGAATCGGAAAGCGTCAAGCGCCGACATGACGATTGTCTCATCACCCGAATATACACTCGCAAGTAGAACTGCACATGTGCGAACGAAGAGATCGTTCGCAGGGTCCTGCCCATTCTCTGAAAGCAGGCAATACAACGTCGTATCCAGAATATACTGGATATCCACACGGAACGCAAGACGTAGCTGCGGATATCCGTCGTTACCCGAATTTAGACTCGCTGGATGGCCGAATGCCGAATGTTTGACTTCATGCCATCCACTTGGCAATTGCTCCTTTCCTTCCATTCGGACTCCGAGGTCGACAATAGGAGCACCCCTGCCGGCATGGGTTGCGAGATAAATCTCTCTCGAGGATGAGGTGCTTGTGTTTAAATTGGCAGGAACACGCCCAATAGCTCGATCTACGAGTTCAAAACCCAATGGAGGCTCCTCTTCGCATTCACGGAAAATTACGTTGATCGAAGTGAAAGGGTGTGCGACTTCTTTGGCCGCTCGCATATGCTGCTGAAGGATCGTGGCATTGTACGTTCCGTAGGCTGGAGGAGGATTTCTAGGCGGCATGCTACTTCCCTTCGTCGCAGTAGTATTCAAAGACAAGGGTGAAACGGGGAGAGAAGTCGGTGATTCGAGAGAGCTTATCGTGGGTGAGGACAAACCATCGGATTGCACGGACGGCTGTCGAATGAAGCTACGATCGCTCAAGTCTGTAGGACTCTTAAGCGAACTCTCAGTGGCGTCGGAGCCTTGACCATCCACCGCGGCCTGAAGCATGAGGGGTGGCACTTGAGTAGATAATGAGGATGTTCTCTCCATTTCGGTGGCACTGGCTCCAGGAGAGATTTCCGTGCCGGCGTTCTCGGGCTGATTCCCACTCCCGCCATCTGTTCGAGGGGAGTGCTCGGGGGAGGATGGACCTGTCGAGGATACAGTCGATACAATCGACGGTGAACGAAGTGTAGCAAAGTCTTTTCCTTTGGGGGAGTCCTTTGTATCTAGTGACAACATCTTCGGGCTTCGCTCACAGTCTGAGGCAACCGAGTCACGAGACTCAGCGAGTGTGGGATTGCCTGGCTTGAGCAAGGCCTCATTTGTGTCACGCTCCAAGCTACCTACTAGAGGCACATCAAGCGCGTCGAGCGACGAATCGTCTGAAGCAGCAGATGCGGTATCACCCATCGCGGCTCGGGCTGCCGCTGCAGATTTAGCAATGATGTCCGCATAGAGAGAGTTCGATGCGTAGCTTCCGACATCCTCGATCGATTGCCGGCGCCCATGGGTCGCAGGACTAGCTGCCCCCATGGTAAGACCAGGACTCGGTGAAGGCAGAGTGGTCAATGCGACGCCAGTTGGATTCATTGTTTGTTCCTTTTCATCATCATTACTCGATCGTAGCACTCGAGTCCTGAGCGGCGTGGAGGTAATAAGCTGCGGCGCAGGTGCGTGCTCAACGGCACCATCGTTCTCTTCGGGTACTTCAGCAATCGGTGTTGCTCGTGTGTCGCCGAGTGGACCGAAAAGCGATAGGCCACTACCTCTGGGTGTGCTACCTCTGGGTGTGGACATGGCTCCATCATGCTGAACATTTGACATTGCGTTGGAGGTCATGATCGAAGAATAGGATGTAGCAGGGCTGGCAATCAAGTCGCTCGTGTCCGAACCAGCCACAGCTGTAGCAATCCTATCCTCTGACGTCTGGTTTGGAGGGATAAAGAGTTGGCGCAGCTGAGGTGTTGGGGGAGTGAGATTTGATGTAAACGCAAGGGGACTCTTCGAGCTCGGAATTGCCTCCACAATGACGTCTCCTGTCGAAGTAACGAGGGCGTCTAACCCTCCTACGGACATCTTAGTTGGGGTTGTACCACTATTCGCTTCGGCTGCCGAAGCTACAGGCTGCGATACGCTCGGTATCTCTTGACCAACGTGAGAGGCGGGCGATGCGGTAGTTGACTCATTCCCGCTATGATTACCGCTCTGTTGCTGAGTGGACATAGCTTGCTTAAGATCTATCTGTGTTTCTCCTTGACTTTCAGAGGAATTCGTGTCGTTAGTCTGTGCAGAGGGGAGCCTGAAGAAATCCAGTTGCTGCTTTGTTAGCGACCCATATGCAGCAAAAGCCGAGCTTTTGTGGACAACTGCACTATAAGCACTGTACATACCGGTTCCTAATGGAATTGGCATTGGGGGAGGCGGAGGCACGGTTTCCATCGCTTCGTCCTCTTTCAAAAGCGCGGCACCAGTAATCTTACTTACTGATCCAAGAGTCGCCAAACCACGCATTGTGTTGGCACCTACCGTGCCCAGATACCCACGCGTATCCAACAAATATTGCGTTGGTTTGCTTGCCGCGGCTGCGAGGTTGATTAAGCTACCCTGGGTGTGCTCGAGAGGTTGCTTTCGGTAACACAGGAATATCCGTTTGCTCCCTGCACCTGCGTTTAAGTCTGCAAGTCGGTCTCCAAACGTTCGCGTAACTAGAGAATAACCTGGGGGAACTAGTTCAGGCTTTCGCGAGAAGGTGATGGTGATATCAGTGATTCCATAAATAGGATCTCCCTTCGAGCGCACATATTCGTGCATTCGCATCGACTCTTGACCGTTATTGATCGAGTTCACCCGCGCCGTTCGGTTAAATGCCTCATTGTAGTCAAAGACGTCGCAGTATGCAGCCTCATTAGGAGTTTGATAAGGTCCTAGCCTTGCAACATCACCATTCTCTCTCATGAGCGAAGTGATCGATTCGCGAGTGACAGATACAAATCCATCTACCTCTCCTGGATCGCTGTCGAGAGTACTTGACGGATCTGTGGATGTCGTTGTAGTCTTCTCCGGCGCCCCCTCGGATGGTGGATGCATCAGCGCTCGGCCGCTCACAGAGAACTCTGAATCGCGGCGTGGTTCTTTGGCAGGTACTCCACCGGTCTCAAGGTTGTCGAGAAGATGCTGCGTGATACCCTTGAGCACTAGTAGCTGAGTCGTGCTGCTTTGAGGATGTTGTGCGAAGGATTCTAGAAGCGCTGTCAGTGAAGGCTCTAGCAGCTCATATGTCTCAAACTGCTGAGGTACGCCAACCGTTCGATGCGTAATTTGTGGTGATGATCCTACTCCTGATCCACTAGGACCTGACGCCGGTGTTGGGCCTCCGTCGGGCAGTTTTTCTGGGGCGGAAAGATTCGTGAAGCTTGCACCCTTGATTAGCTCGGGAGGGAATTGTGAGGCACCCGACAAGGCAGCGGTCGTAGGAGTCGATGGAGCAAGTAGTTCTTGATGCTTGACACAGTAACCACGGCGCGACCTAGGTTCATTGCAGTCAACCACTAAGCAGGTTTTCGGCGTTGTAGGCTCTCCTGTGCTACTTGTTGAGGCTGGGCATGGTGTTAAAAGCTCATTAGTTGATGCGGAGGGGGCTGAGTTCGCATTCGCAGGCTGGTTGCTGCTCGATCCGAAGTCGAACACAGATGCTGATTCAGTTTTCTTCTCCTTACTGCCGCTTCGTGGGTTGCTGGGGGCCGCTTCAGCCACGGGTTGCGTGCTACTCGTGCCCATGTCAATGCCGGCCGCACTAAAGGTGGCCCCGAGTGCTGCAACAAGCGGGGAAGTAACTGCGAGAGTGGAAGCGAGCAACCCATCTGGACCCGGTATACGGGCAAGCAAATCAAGCATTGGAAGCGACGGCCTCTTCCTTGATCCATGCGACGAAGGATGCGTCGCATCCGACGACTGCCCACTAGGCGGTGTGGTTTGCTTCGTTGTACCGTCTGTGTTGGTAGCGCTTGATGTAGCGATGGGTGTCGAACTCGACTTGCTCGGGGCTGGAACAGGTTTCACTCCCTCGACCTCAATGCGCAGACCCATCTCATGCGAACCGTCTAGTTTGGACTCGGCGACCACCGTACTGTCGAGAATGCTGCCACTGGCAGACACCTGTGCTTTACGCACTTCAAGTTGCTGCGTGACGACAACCTTTTGCTCACGAATCAAACGCAAGATATCTGCCACTGTGATGCCATTCGGAAGATCGGACAGCAGCTCATCACTCACTTCAGTTCCATCAAACGCCGTTTCGAGTTCCTCAAAATCCTGCAGTATCTTCTCTAGCTCAATAGACCGATCACTCTTGGTGAGTATGTTCTCCACTTGGAGATACGAGCAAAAGTCTGAAGCGATCTTGTCCAACTTAAGCATAAGGCCCGAGAAGGCATCCAATGCGGCTCCATCTTTGATGAGATTCAGCATTGAAGACGTGGCCAGCAAGCGCTTTTGCCAGTCTGCGATCTGCTCGAATGCTTCTTGGACGGTTTTGAGGATTGGTTGCAGTCCAGGATCCTTCAAATTGACCAGTGACCGCAGGCCACTCACGACGCGCTGTACCTTATCCACCTGACTGCATACATGCGTGGCCTGGTGCCTCAGATATATGATCTGTTTCCCATTCTCCTGAATTCCCTTAGCGAGGTCACTAATGGAGCCGAGCAGCGCGCTCGGACTCGCACTCGTGCTCATCGCCATCGCCAAAGGAGTGAGTGGGTGGTGTTGGTGATGCAACTGACTGGTCGACAGTTGCCTATCCTGACCAAGTCACCTTGCCTAGTTGCTGTAGGGTGTTACTACCGATTGTACGACTCCTACTTGTACTTCTACCGCGGATATCTCTGTGCTTGACAAGTTCAATATCTACCTCCTCGGACGGAATGACCCAGTCCAGTCACGTCGTCTTCTGGAAGGAGGGGCCAGCGAGATACGCTTGGAGCTGTATCTGTCCTTGCGTCCCTTCCCCGGGTATAGCGAGCTAGCGGCGGTTCGAGGACGCGGCAACGGAGCTCACGTAACGACAGTGCGGACCTTAGGTCTCTCGATCCGTTCGTCCTACCTCCGCGGGTCTACCTAGATCCAGATGTGGGGAATCCATACACATCACAAGCTTGTGAGTTATGAAATCTGCCAGCCCGAGCTTTCCCGGAGGGAACGGGCGTCTCTCGCAGGCGTTCTGCCCACACTACCGGTATTGGCACGCGACTTTCGAGTGAGAGTACATCGACACGCGATTATTTCATGGGGCAGACTGCGCCTTTGCACCAGTCCCAGGTCAAGAGCGCGGCTTGAAATGGACATTCAAGGAATCGTGTAGGAAATGAGTGTGTACAACACTTGGCCTGGAAAGTGGGTGCGCATGGGAGTACAATATTTTCACACTCATACTTGACAGCTATAGAAATCACTAATTATCACATCACCACACCTGCGGCAACCCCTGCGAAAACACATCTTAAATGAGTACTCGAACACTCAATCTATCCCAATTCCATCCACCCGTCTGCGTCCTCTAGGCTTGGCCCCAGACGCACGCGCAACGACTGCGGACGAGCCCCAGGCGAACGCGCTGGCAGAGGGAGGGGAGGCATCGACTATCCGTCCTGGCCTGGATTAAAATCTTTTGAACGCAGCTGAGTACAAGTGCGAGTACGTGTGTTTCTCAACAGCATACGTGTGTGCCGAGCTGAAACCCATTTGGGTCGACTATGCTAAGTGAGGACTCCATGCTTCCGTGTGTGGTGTGCGATAGATGCTCCTTCTACGCCCACAATTATCGCGCACAACTCGAGATTTTATTCATCACCATGTCACGCGGGTGTTTGGGAACGCGGATACGTGCGAGACGAATGGGTTAGCACATATTCGTCTGAATTTCAACAGGAATCCCTGACGAGCATTATTCGACGTGCATTCCATCTGTGCGAGATACTTCCCTCACACTCATCCAGCACCACGCACCAGAGAACGTCGCGCTCTTGCACTCCGTACACTCGGTCATCGCTGACCTACACAGACTTACATGCGTTTTTGATCTGGATATCACACCTCTGAATCTTCTAGCTTGTTAGCTAGTGCCTGGTCCCATCCAGTAGCCAGTAGCGAGCAACTCCTTCGGCCTAGTTGGTATCGCCGTTGTCGGTTCGATTGCTGTTGTTGCAACTGCAGTGGCACAGTACTCGCGCGTACCACGGAACACTCACCCCGGCAGGTATCACGTCACTACAATAACACTTTCGCTTGTTTGGCCTGAATACTAGTGTCTACTACGACTATCTACGATGGCTTCCCGCCCGTCATCTCGCAAGTCGACTGCAGCATCGATTGCTGCAGCTGATGAGGCTCCGGCGACTCCCGTACGTTCCACGCGCCGCTCATCAAGCCGCAGCCGTGCCACCACCGTTACCACCACTTCGACTCCAGTCGTCGTCTTGAAGAAGGTCCCTCCTTCATCCAGCACTCGCAAGCGCAGCAGCAAGCGTGCCTACGAAGAGGAGGAAGAGGAAGAGGAGGAGGAGAGTGAACTCGAGCTCTCTGAAAGCGAGGCTGAACAGACTCTGACCCAAACTCGCTCCCCTCGTGGTGTGGCTCAGTCCACCGTTGCTCCTGCCGCTGCTCAAGCTCAAAGCATCTCAGCAGTTCCACTTGTTCCTGAGTCCTCGGATAACAATGTGCTTCCGTCTTTCATTCGCCGGACATGGACTTCTCTCCTTATGCTTGCGGTTTTCTTTGCCGTAATTTACGCAGGTCACCCCGCACTTGTGGCCCTTGTGTTCTCCGTCCAGGTGCTCATGTTCCGTGAGATCGTGCACATTGCGTACTCTGCATTGCTAAAGGATGACGACAAGAAGATCCCACTTTTCCGCACTCAGAACTGGTTCTGGTTCTTCATCACCGTGTTCTACGTCTACGGTCGACTCGCCCGCACCGTTCTGCATATCGATATCCCATACCACAACTTCATCTCCTTTGCGCTAGTTCAGGTCGCTTTCGTTACCTTCGTCTTGTCGCTTCGTCCCAAGATGTACCGCACACAGTTCAGTATGTTTGCCTACGTCCTGCTGGCCATCGTTGTTGTTGTGCTCCAATCCACATCGATCATCTTCAACATGTTCGAGGGCATCTTCTGGTTCGTCATGCCTGCGCTGCTCATCATCTCGAATGACACCTGGGCCTACATCTGGGGTATTCTTTTCGGCCGGACCCCACTCATTGCACTCTCTCCTCGCAAGACTCTGGAGGGTTTCCTTGGTGCTTTTGTCTGCACTCTGCTCACTGCATTCTTCGCAAGCAAGTGGCTTGCTGGCTTCCCTCTGATGATCTGTGCTCAGGACCGTCTCACCTTCCAACATCCAGTTTGCCAGCCCAGCCCAATCTTTATCCCTCAGACATACGAGCTACCGTTCACGATCCCCCTTCTGGGCTGGAACTCCCTTGAGATCGCACCTGTCCAAATTCACTGCCTCTACCTAGGTCTTTTCGCTTCCTTGATTGCTCCCTTCGGAGGATTCTTTGCGTCTGGCTTCAAGCGCGCATTCAAGATCAAGGACTTTGGAACCCTTATCCCAGGTCATGGTGGCCTCACCGATCGCATGGACTGCCAGCTCCTCATGGGTGTCTTCGTCTATGTTTATTACTGGTCGTTCGTCGTTCCTCGCGACTCCGCTGCAGCTATCACTGTTGACTCACTTGCGGAGGCCGCTATGCATCTGAACTCTACCGCACGGTCCGAGCTCATCCGTCGACTGACCGAGTCTCTAGCTAAGCTCCAATAAGTACGACGGTGATCTACATTCCACCAATTCGTCATTTCGCTCGTTCACTTCGCCTTTTGTGTAGAGGGAAGGAAACCCTTTAACGCTGGAATATCACATGTTCACGTTCCCAACCTAGCCTATTTGCCTCAGCCTTTCTCTGTCTTTTACGAATACATTCTGGCAACCTACGACGTGTGTTTATACAATCAACTCATAGACTTAGCTGCGCAATGCAAGCCAAAAATATTGAGGTTGATAACCGTATGCGGTTAATGATCGTGCAACTTTGCATAACGTTTGGGATATCGAAATAACGTGTACGTCGTTAGTGTACACGCGAGTAGATAGCATAGATCGGTAGCCATCTCCACGAGACATTAGCACGTAAGTGGTACGTGCTGTAGCACGTGTCTTGCGTGTGCCAATGTCGACTCAAGAGGAAGGCTTGGGGGTAACCCCTGTAATCACCGGAGGTGGAGCGGAGGCGCAGGCTGAAATGCAGCCTTTACGCCGCCACAGTGCACGCAAGACCTACCCACATCAGCGTCTCCAGCGCAGCGGGTCGCTCGTCTTGCTGTGCAGCGAGGAGCAGCGGCTACACAGAGAGGTCAGACAGAGTGCCATGTTCGTATACACGATGGCGGCTCAGGTTGAGAACTTAGAGGTGCCTGCTGATGACCTTGAGCTACTCAGACCTTACCACCTCGTTATGAGGATACTCTCTGCCACCAAAGAAAAGCCGCCGCCCATCGCGACAGCGCAAAGGACCAAACACATAGGAAGTAGTGCTCAGGACCAAAGTCCTCTCGGGGTTGTCTCGACAGATTCGATCCTTGAGTCATTGCCGTACTATCGTCCTGGGACTAGTGGTGACTCTCGTACACGTAAGGCCGGTCAGCTCTACACATTCCGGAACGTTCGAGTTCACGAAGGCCGAAGCGGCGAGGAATTGGACGACGGAGGGGATGAAGACGAAGACCATCGCTCTGACGTCGACGATGATGGTCATGACGAGCAAGTGTCCGAAGTACCCTCTGAGTATGAGCCACTGCGAGATGGCCGTGGAAGAGCCAGTGCGAGTACAGGGTCAGGGCGGGGATCGCACTCGAGTCATTCACGTGAGAGGTCAAGGGCTCGTCGTTCCAGATCTCGCACACAAAGGTGGTGCAGTCCTGCCAAGATGGCGAAACGATGCAGGCGGTTCTATTATGTCTTTGTTTTCGTTGCAATTTTCTTCTGGTCTTTATTCCTGGCGTACTCAAAACTCATTGCAAACGCAGACCCAGCGACAGTATATGTGGCGTACCGCGCACAGCAGAAGGATGTTTTGTTCCAGGTTGGGGGATCACTTCAGAGCAGATCGCTTGGCCTAGATGTAGACCCAGAACTCGCCAAGAAAGCATATGAACAGTCACACACAGATGTAGGGTTGTTTACAAGGATTATCAGAAGCAGTTCCATTCTTAGTCGAGTGTGCAACTTCCTCCATTCCCGCTATTTATTCTGGCACATTATCGTCAGTACCACTTTTTCATTTGAGCACTATTTTGTGACGATTCTAAATGCGCTGTCTGGTGCCTTCATCGCAGTGATTGCGGTGCAACAAGCTCTTCTGTATCGTCGCGAGAGGTTTGTCGAGCGACTACTCTATACCACTGCTAGATGCTGTCCTCATGATCCCAAGGTACAAGAGAAAGAGCTGGGTCGTGCAATTCGAACCCCTGCGCTAATTGCGATTGCGGTTGCACTGTTTGGCATTTACAGCGACCTAAGGTATGGGTCTCTACTGATCTCCATGTGGTTGAACGACAATCCAATGGGGCGCGCCATAGGGTTGCCCGCAATTCTGTTCTTCCTCGTGACTTCACTGTTTGTGAACTGCTTCATCCCATTGGCATTTCTGCCCTTTGTGACCCTCATTCGCATCCTCAACACCCGCTACAAGAACACCTGGCGACTGCTTAGTAACGAGCACTGCCCAGTTGCAGCTGTTCGACCTCGCATCCGTGACCTTCAACTGGTCGTAGAAACCATTCAGGATCGTTTGACTAAGGCACCTTCACTTGCTCTCACAGCCCTTAGTGTGCGCTTTGCAGCCTCAGCTTATATGTTTGTTGTTCGTGATACCTTTGTCGACTCGCAGGTCCTTGCACCCTGGATCAACATTGTGCTCGTACAGCCTGGACTCTTGAGCTGGATGCTCTTAGTCAGCCTTGGTACCTTGACGGACCAAATTGAGCAGCTTCAACGCGTTATCTACCGCATGTTTGCACAGCGAAGCGTCGCAGACAAAGATGCAGGTATCCTCAAGTTGATCATGTCGAACGCGAAAGAGTTGACACGGTTCTCTTTTATGGGGACAACCATCACCCATCAGACTGCTGTCCACAGTATCATCGGTGCCGTAGCCATTTTGATTTCATTCCTCGAGGATCGTGCTCGAAGGATCATCTAACAGTTAGTTGTACATAGTCTGTCAGTATCTCGTTTCCGCCAAAGCAACGATCACTAGTTACCTGGCACGACAACCATTGGGTTTCAGGCAACGACGATGATCCGATCCATGCTATACTACTCTATGCCGTAGTCGAGTGAAGACATCGGCCAACTCGTCCTCAATACACTAGTGCATCCTATTTGTCATTTTTTCATAACCATGGTTGACCTTATACATCTCCGACTTTGCGTTTCCAGGCTTAACAGGAGCATCAGATTTTATATGTTTCATTGCATCTGCAAAATTTCAGCAGTGACGTTGAGTTTTGCAATCGCTTGTGAAATAGCCATCAAACGATGACCTACCTTGGGCTTGTGAGCCTCTTTACCAGATGTGAAGGGTGGGAAGTCATGATCGTAGAAGAAGTAGTAGCCCTGGTCCTCCTCCGGGACGTAGCGCGCCGCAAACGTGACGGGATAGTTGTGAATATTGAACATGTTCAATTCGGCATCAGACTGGAATGCATGAGAATTCAGACGTCGCGCTTGGTCGACGAAGAAGGATACAAAGTATTGCTGGGCACGGATGTTTTCGAAGGTCTTGGGCAAATCGCTGCTTTCGTACCATTCATAAGGTAATCGCTCGGGATGGAACTGTGCACCATAGATCGGGTACTTGTGGGCTTCCACTAACGCAACGAACGGCTTATTCTTGCGGTCATTGTAGTTCGTGCTCGTTGCGAGAATGCGGAAAAATGACTTCAAGCTGGGATACTGCTCGTATTCCTCTGGGTAAACTCCAAAATGGTGCCAATTATCAGTTGAATTCACGTTCTGGAAATACTCCTGTACTCGCAGTCGCTCGTCACGAGGTAGAAGAGAGAACAGCTTCGCGGTCTTAGAGTCGTCGTTAATGTCGTAGGTCCACTGAAGCGAAAGTGATTGGTTATAAGATTCTGCGGGGACAATGGTGTCGGGCCGACCATTGTTCGCAAGTATATGCAGCATTTGGAACCCAAGGCAGGTACCCCTAGACATGAGCAACACGAGGAGGCAGGATTAGAGTGGCAATCCACTCCAGATGTGAGGACAGCACAATTCTCTTTTTGGCTGTGCACTCTGTGTAGGTGCCGATAGTGTTGAAAAGCTACAGCCGGAGGAAGCACAATATACTATGACGCACACATATGGTTTCCTCTTATGCCGTTCGAACTTCTGGACGTACCAAATTGGGAAGCCTTGGCGAGGATCTGCGTCGGTCATTTCGGTACTCTTCTTGAAGAAGAAAGTGAGTGTGTTGGCAAACTCTTTGTTGGTGAAGCTTGTGTCACCGCCAGGGAAGAGTACGCCATTAATCCGCTTGAAGTACTCCTCGAGCTGGTCGTTCGTAGCCTTGTAAGGAATCGGGATGACTCGGGCTCCGCCAGACTCAAGCCACTAGAAAATACAAGGGGTCGATTCCGCGAAATATTAAGTCATGCAGTTGAGATACCGCAGAGAAATTCATATTTTAGTCCGAAATACCCAGCGATCTTGCGTGTACATACCTTCACATAACCCGAGTTGAGATATTGCGTATGGTTACCTCCAATGCTACCAGCGTCCGAAGCGGGTTGAGTGATTACGCCAATGACGGGCCCGCGCGGGGCAGCAGAGGCTGAGATAAGAGCCATCAGCAGTAATACAACTGCTAAGGTGATTTTCCTTCGATGCATTCGTTGTCTATACCGAGTTCCAGCCTCAAGGAAATTATGGCTAAACCAAAATTCTGTCCGAATTTTGAATTCTGGCCTAGTGCGCGAGGAGACCGGTTAGTCCCTTATGATACACACGTTTCAATCCAGACTTCCAAGCGCAGCTATCAATCTGCCAAAATGCTGCGCAGCGGTATGAACAGTCATATCCGAGAATAAGCATATAAACACTTGTATTCTTTTTACTTTGTCAATGCCATTGTCTTGCCGGCTACTTTGCTGCTGGCCTCTGCTGTTGATCCGAGAGACGAACCCACATTCCGTACGTCGTCAGCGCAGTGCCCTCCATAGCTTGCCGGCGCTCCTGCTTCAGTGGAGGGAATGGAAGCAGCACGTGTTCTGCGCCGATTCCAAAATGTGGCTGCAGGTATGACGTGATGGGGTCATACACTCCATCCGCTCCATCCTCTTTCTCATCCTCAGTCTGGGCGACGATTCCAAATGGTCGCTTGGGGATTGGCTGCAACAGACGACGACGCGAGCGTACAAGTGCAAAACGTGCGATTTGGGCAAGGATGTATGCCTCCTGACGCACAAATGAGTATCCCAGCTTACGTAGGGTCTGGACGAACGTCGTGTCATTGAACGCCTCGCATGGTCGGATAAGCCAAGTTGAGGCAAGGCTGAAGGTAGTTAGTGGGCCTTCATTTCCATCAACCTTCAGACTTCTAAGCTTTGCTTCCAGTTTATCAAAGATATGGAGTGCCCATTCTGGCCGGAACTCGCGCAGATGTCTGGCGACGACAACGATCTGCGATGCACCAATTGGCATTCCCGTCTCTGCCAAATGAAGTGTCACCTCCTCGAACACCCGTGTCAACAGGAAAATGAGAGATATAGACATAGGCGAGATGATTTCGTGAATCGTAAAGACTAAGAGACCACCCTGACTTAGAGTACGCAATGCGAAGTTTACCATCTCGAATGCACAGGTTGCGGCGGCCTCAAGGTGTGCCGAGAACGGAAGTGTGCATGAGGTTTGACGGAAATTCGCCTTCTCTTCACCGGCCTGGCTTTCTGCGGCCTGCAGGCACTTGGTCGCTCGCAATTGTTCGCGGAGCACGGGTAATAGCTGATCCGTCGCACAGCACACCTGCGAAAGCATTCGATCAACATGAAGCAGTCCACCAGCAAAGTTGTTTTGATGAACATAATTTTGAAGCTTTGCCATGGCTGTACTACACTGCACCCTGAAGGCATCATCTGAGTCAGTTTGCATATGGGTTGGGTTTAAGATAGGTTCAAGAAATCCGAGCGGGGATGATTCGATCGATGTGTTCGGATTTAGTGGTTGGTATCTTGTGTTGTCATCGCTACGTGAGGACAAAGGGAGTGAAGGATTCGGCACGAGCCAAGGCCCGGTATCAGCGAGAGAAACAATCAGATGCAGACCCTTACCTGATGTGGCATCACGAATCTTCCTTGAAAACAGGGTAAGAGGTAGCGGGTGCGCGGCCTGAGGGGAGGCGCTTGCATGACTAGCCGAGTCCGTTGAGGCAGAGGCAGTCATCTGGGATGGCATCAACTTGGCTTCGGTCCAAACCTCCACGTATTTGTCTGCTTTGAGTTCTGCTGGGAACCCTTGCAAGTCCCATGCAACCTTGGAAGCGTTGGCTGCCGAGCCTTCATGAGCATATACCCAGCCTTTGGCTCTCAAATGTTGACCTTGACGTCGTCTCATAGCGAGTATACTTGAGGTAGTCCAACCTTGATACGAGTACTCCTGTGTTAGCTGTTCATACAGGGAGGATTTCGCTTCTTGACCGAAGTCTGGAGTGGCCAACTGAACGACTTCAGCGAATCTCAGGAATGGGTCATCGCCTGCTGCGAAGTACGGAAATGCACCACGTGGCGCACGCGCTTCAGCCTGAGGATCCTTTGCTACAAGGAACTTGAATTCGCTTGCACCCGAGATTCGATGAGGCACCTGCGCGAGCCAACCCAGACTGATATGATTGACTTCGTTGGCAAGAATCTCGGTCGGATGGGGGAGTGGCAGCGAGGTGGATGGTTTCTGACTTGACTCAGCTGAAGTCCCAGCCTCGTGTTGGTGCAGTCGCTGCTTGACCACTGAAAGCGGAACAAGGCTCGTCAATGCATGCAAGGAGTTAACTTCCGCGAGTCCCATCGCTAGCATAACAGCAAACACAGCCAATTCTTGTCTGAGCGCCGCTGATTTTGGATCCAGCTCGTAGAGCGGTGACCCTCGGTTGATTTCCGCGAGAGCGAAGATCGAGCGTAGATACCTCTTAATAGAGAGACTTGCTTCCAGCTCTCTGCGTGGAAAAAACTTCTGAAGGTATTCGCAGTAGGCACTATGGTCCTTGATGCTGAGTTGGTCATAGATGGGTTGAGTTATTTCCGGCTGCTCTGGCATAGCACGCGTTGCGATGCTACTCAAGAGTTTGGGCGCAAGGGTCGGGGCATGCTTTGGAAGCGAATAGAGTACCGTGCGCTGGCCAGGACATGTCATAGTCCTCGCACGAATCTCCGCGTGCCATTGCTGAATATCAAATTGGAGAGGTGGCGGAATGCCCACCTCTGAGCCGTCGTTCACCAAGGGGAGTGCGATGCTCCGAAGAGGACGGTCGCCCACCCCGCATAGATCCAGGATGTGATGAGGAACTTGGACGGATTCCATCGCAAGAGAACAATACAGCACAAGGGAATGAAGTAGCTCGCCGGTTATACACACACGATTCGCTCTGCTAGCTTGCGAGCGATCCGCTGGAACTGAGGATCACCGAACGTAATCTCCAGGAAAGCTGACTGTGTACACTTTGCAAGAGATCTAGCAGGCCCAGCCGACTGTCTACGGGCTCAACAGGCTAGAGGAGGTGACTGTAAGGATATCCTATCAATTTCACCTCCACACAATGCGTTGATCCTCTCTATGTACGGTTCTGATTGTTGTGCAGGTTCAGCTCAACTTGACCCCAACCTATTGTGCACATCTGCCCGAGTTGCACGGTCTGCTGAGTTGTCGCGATGCAGGTGCTAATGACGCATTTTGTTCAACCTATGTGCATATTTTCAACCCTAGACATTGGGCGGAAGCGTTGATTCCAGCATGAGGTCAGTCCCACCGAGTTGCGCACATGTCGCTGAAAAATCGAACGATAGGCTCTTCCGGGGTAGCTGTTTCGAAATAGCGCCACATCGCGTTTCTGCGTACAAATCTCGTTTTTCCGACTTTTTGAGGCCGCGTATATCGCGGAAACTAGCGAATTCCACCTCTTTGACAGCCCAAGTCGCATCGTAGCTTTTTTTCTCAAGCGGTAACGGATGGCCGAAGGGAGAGAGATGTGAGAGGCAGGCTTGGAAAGAAAAAGGGCGGTCTTCGAAGAGGAATATCTCGTTGTGTGCCCGTGCTCCTTGCTTTATTGCCGATGCATCTGATCTGGATACCCATGCGTCATGCACTGTACAAGCTACCTGTGGGATGCAGTTTCTAGCTGCCGTGATTTGTATCGCTTTCACTCAAAAATCTTTAAATGGCTCAGTCGACGGTGATGGTATATGTCCTCAGGTGTCAGGATATTCCTTGCTAGGACGCTATCCAAGTCGTTTCTTAGGCTTATCCAGGTATGGCGAACTTATTGGCACCCTCTTGACCTCTTTACCCTCACGCACTTGATCCAGATTGCCACGTGGAACTTCAACCACGAGGCAACTAGTGTTGCTTGACCTCCAAGCTGTTTCACGGCCATACGGCCCACGCGGTAGTTCGCAGTGCAGCAGTTCGTATTAGTACGTAATAGCACGCAGGAATACGCACGTACACACCTGGCTGAGCTTTCTAACCGCGAAAGCCTTTCCAGCGAGCCTGGCCTGTCACACCTCGAGCAGCGGATTGTAGTCTCCTAGCACGATCGCACTCGCACGATTGCACTCGCATTTGCTTGATCTAGTCTTTAGCAGGCCTGTATTCGTACATATATTCGTACTGGGTGAACTAAAGGCATAAGCACGCCAGACTAGTTGGCAGAAAGACAAATCTGACATATTGACCATCACTCTACATTGAACTTGCTTGTCTAGCCCCAGTTTCAAGTCAGGCCAAGGTGAAGGCCAAGGGCAAAGCCCTTCATCGACAGAACTCGAATACGAACGGGAGCACAGCCGGGGCTGCATCAGAAGCATGAGCTCTCGTCTTAGCACCGGTGGCGGTGGTGCTGCATCAACCACCACTCCAGCCGGTGCTCCGTCAAGCGCGGTACCCGGTGCCACAGTGAACATTAACCCAGCAGCGTTTGTTGGGGGTGGATACAATCGCTCGAGCACTGCGCGCTCCACAACCATCGGGGGCTACTCAAGCCAGGGGGCAGCGCTACCACCGACGATTTATGCCGAAAATCCATACCAGCGCTCACCTGTCGCGCACCCAAACTCAACTCGGCGAACAACGACCATGTCCTCCAAACGCGGGACAGCCATGTCAACTCATTCCAATGCATCGTCTATTGGTTACTCTGCTCACTCTCAGCAAGCATACGCTCCACCAACGTTGCAGTCGCAACAAAGTTGGGGCTCTCCGCAGGCTGCAGGTGCACAGTCTGGAGCCCAGCAGCAACCCTCCCTCCAGCACCAGGCAAGCTACACCGCTGGACCCTACGGACCTTCTCCCACTCGCCAAGGCTCGATCATTAATGCTCCACAGGGATATTCATCAGCACGAGCCTCGACTGGACATTCACCTGGGCCCTATACACAACGCAGCATTGTGTCACCGCATCAGCAATCTCCGCAGATGTACACGCCAAACGGTCGTCTGTCGCAGCAGCAGACGTCACCTCCCCCACAGGGTGGGCCGGGCCATCCGAATGTGCCTCCGCTTAATTTCAATCAAGGTTATGCAGCTCCAGGAGACCGCAGTTCGACTCGCCGTACGGCCACAGGTGTCATGCAGACCTTCAATCCACTTTCGCCCCAGAGGCCTATTAGCCCCAACGATGGACCATCTGATCTGAACGTGGCCACGGGTATGGCGCCTTCTATGGGCTCCACACAGCACGTGGTGATCACCTCGGCGCGATTCAAGCGGAATGGCGGAACTGATCAAGTCAGCTCCCCTGCAGACGCCAGCAGTGTAGTAGGAGCCTCGTCACACTATTCGATTCCTCACCACCGGAAAACTGTGTCCCAGGACAGTAGCGTTTCGTACATGTCCATGCCTTTCACGCCTGAACTTCATACTTACGCGAGGCAGCAGAGCTTGACCACTGGGTCGCAGTTCGGTTCACCACCGAATCCGCAATCTCAGGCACATGCGCAACACCAGCAGCACCAACAGCAGCATCATGTATATCCGCACCAACACCAGTCTGCTAGCGCACAGCGTGAAACACCTGAGTCTCAGCAGCTGCAACAGCTGCAACAACAACAACAACAACAACAACAACAACAACAACAACAACAACAACAACAGCAGTCCTGGAGCTCAGGATCGCAATCCGAACAAGTCGAAAATGCCGAGAGTGACGCTTCCTTTTCAAATCCCATGCCTACATTCTCATCAGGAGGTAATTCACTCCACGTATCAATTGAACGTGCTGGAGGTATAAGCAACAGTAGTGCGAGCAGTGCGCCCGCCCAACCTACATCAGCAACCCTGCAGCAAATGTCGCCCCCAACTCCATCTACTCATGGCTCTCTCACGAGCAAGTATTCTCTTGCACCCTCAACTGCACCCTCGTTGCTGACAACAATCCCTCCAACTCCATATTTCCCAATTCATCCTTCTAATTGGAACATCCCCCCTGCGCTTGACGTCGATGCTGATGATGACCGATCGCAACTCCACATGATTACGCAAGTCACGAGGTTAGTCCAGCTCCTGACTGCGCAAAGCACAAGCACAAGAGTTGCACAGGTGCTCGAGCGGCAAATTGGAATTATGATTGGCGCAGACTGTGTACGCTTACTCATGGTGAATCAGGACCGAGAAGCGATGGGGAGTCGCCAAAACCCGCGCCGCAGATATCTATTCCCCAATCTTGGTGCGCTCTCCTCAAACTTTGTGTCTGAAGGCATCGTCGGATTGACTGGACATGCGGTTCAACACCGTCAGGTGATAAACCTTTACCAACCGCAGCAAGACAAGCGCTTCAATGCCGCTATTGATGACCCATACGCAGCTACCACAGGTTTGACGGGTAATCCTCACGCCGAACTTCTAGCGAAGGTCGCTGGCATCACTCCGCCCTCAAGCACCTCTGCAACCTCAAGTTCCCCTGGCATCGACAGTTTGCTACTTATTCCTGTCGAGGCCGATATTCTCGCTAACGATGCGCCTCAGTCTGTGACGGCCGGTACACCAGTCTCGTTCGGCCAACGCACTCGTAGAGAGGTCATCGCAGTGATTCAATGCGTCTTGCGCCCAGCAGCCGCTGTTCAGCCTACTCAGCAACTTCAACAGCAGATTCAGCAAGCGCTCCTGTCGGTTAGGAGTGGCTCATTGCCTGAGGCCTCCTCCACGACCCCTGGCCCAGTCACTTCTGCGACCCCATTCACCTTTGGAAGTGTCGTTTCAGGATCGCGCCCACGTGTGTTTACGACAGCGGTGTGCCGCCTGCTTTGCCGCATTTCTGATACGATCGGTAACATAATTCGCAATACGCGACGCTTGGATCTGACTGACGCCTCATTGGCCGCTGCACGTCGCGCTCGCCAACGCTTTGTTTCGCTGATCGAAGTCTCGAATGCAATGAATACTGAGACCAAGGTCGAACCAGTGGTTGCGCGTATCGCCCGAGAAGTCCCTGAGCTCCTTGATGCCGACCGCTGCACCCTATTTTTTGTTGATCACGAAAAGCAGCAACTGATCGTGCGCAAGGACTCCTCGAATGGTCGACCCAAGTCGTTACTGTCCTGGGTGTTTGGCCAGAGTAATGCTCCAGAGCTGCCGTTCAACGAAGGCACGACTGAAATTTACTTCCCAATGAACAAGGGTATTGCGGGCTACGTTGCGCGAACGGGTGAAACCTTAAATATCCCTGATGCTCATGCTGATCCACGCTTCAACGCGGAGATGGATAAGACCACTGGTTACAAGACTCGCAACATGCTATGCGTACCAATGCTTGATAAGAATAGGGTGGTCCAGGGTGTTGTTCAGGTTATCAACAAGAACCCGAGGTACCCATGCTTCGATCAAGAAGATGAGGAAGTCCTGGGCAGTTTCGCTGCGCAGGCCTCATTGTCAGTGACTAACTCAGCTTTACTTGAATCCACTGAAAGAGCTTTGCGACAATCAGAAGGGCTTCTTCAGATCACGCGTGCGCTTTCTACGGAAATGCGAGACATCGAGCAGCTTATGCGCATTGTCGTGCGTACTGTCCAGGAGCTTCTCAGTTCTGAACGCTGTACGGTCTTTATTGTGGATCGCGAGAACAAAGAACTCTACACGAACGAAGGAATGTCGTATGGTATGGGTCCAGCACTGCCGATCAACCATGAACGTACGACTATGATCCGCTTCCCTATGGATCGAGGCATTGCTGGCTCGGTTGCCACGACTTTACAAACTGTGAATATCAAGGACGCGTACGAAGACAGTAGGTTCAATCGAGCCATGGATAAGCAGACGGGATTCAGAACGCGATCGATTCTCTGTATGGCAATTCTCCCGCAGTCCCGTCAAGAGTCTATCGGTGTCATTCAATGCATGAATAAGATTGATCCGCGGCGCAAAACTCCGTCAATCTTCACCCAAGCGGACGAGGAGCTTCTCGCAGCGTTCTGCTCACAGGCTGCAGTGGCAATTGAGAACTCACGGTTGTTCGCGCATACTGAGAAGATCCTCAATCAGAATCTCATGGAATTCCGCAACGCAAAGTTGAAGTTTTCGATCACAAAGAAACTGGCGATTAGCTCGCAGTTGTCTCAGTTGATCGACCAAGTCAAGCTTCTTGCAGATCAACTCCTTAAAGCCGATGAGTGTGTGCTCTACTTCGTTGATCACTCCACGAACGAGTTTTATTTTGCGAAAGACGACACAGACGATGGTCGGGGCGCTCGCCGATTCCCGCTAGGTCAAGGTATCGCAGGTCGAGTGGCACTGACGGGTGAAATAATCAACATAGTAGCTGACGCGTACAAGGATCCACAATTCGACCCTGCAATTGACCAACGCAAGAATCGCGTTACCCATAGTATCCTGTGTGCTCCGATTAAGTCTGATAACACCATCGTTGGTGTTATCTCAGTCCGAGATGAGAAAAACCGGGGTGGATTTGAACTACCCGAGATTAAGTTACTTAAGATTATCTGTGCCCACGCGGAAATCGCAATTTCCAACCGTCGACGCTTGAAGTCCTTTTTCCAGAGCCACGAGGTCAAAACCGATGTCGATCGCTCAGCCACGGAGTACCTCATGCACGAACGTGGTATGAAAATCGCTTCAAGTGATGTCGACAACTATTTGAGCTATCGAATGGATGACATCAAGCTCCTCAATTCGATTGGTTCTGGTTCCTACGGTGAAGTGTACAAAGCAATCGTGAATGATGATATTGTGGCAGTTAAGCGACTTCATGCGCGTTCGCTGCGTGCCGAGCAGGTCGAAAGCTTTTGCTCTGAAGTCTCTCTCATGTGCCAACTTAAGCATCCTAACATCGTTGGCTTCGTTGGCGCGGTTACGGAGCCAAGCGCGTTGTGTATCATCACCGAATTCTGTCAAAATGGCTCCCTTGCTGATCTGCTCCTTCAACCCACTATTCCGATGAGCTTTGAATGGAAGTTGCGTGCAGCGCTCGATGCTGCGCGTGGTATGCAGTATCTCCATTCGAGCAACCCTGTCATCTTGCATCGTGACCTCAAATCCGATAACCTGCTAGTAGATGCCAATTGGCGTGTTAAAGTTGCTGATTTTGGATTGACGCGCTTCTTGTCGAAGAAGGCCATGACTCAGGTTGGCACACCAATGTGGATGGCTCCTGAAATTATCACTGGCGAGCAGTACACCGAAAATGCAGATGTGTACGCCTTCGGCATTATCCTGTGGGAACTTCTGACGCGCAGTGAGCCTTACGAAGATATGGAGCAATATGCGATTATCATGCAGGTAGTCGAAGGCCGCCGACCCAAGCTCACACCAGAAACTGAGGCGTCACCCATTGTCCCGCTAATGAAGGACTGTTGGGCTGCCAAACCAGCCGATCGTCCTACATTCGATGTAATCGTCGAGCGACTTTGTGCTTTGGAGACGAGACTCGCGGAGCAGGGACAACCGCTTGACCAATACGGCTTGACACGCGCCGATCGGGAGAGATTAGGTTTGGACGTTGGTGTTCAGTACGAACCATTCCGTTCCAGCAAAGCTCACCCTCCGCTAGCACCTGTGACGCTCAAGAAGTTTGCAACCGAAAATGCTAACACTAGTTCAACTACAGGATCGGCTGCAAACCCACCATCGGCAACAACGGCATCACCATCAAAGTAAAGTATGATGTCATCATCGCCATTTTCGTGCTATCTCGCCAACAAATACCATGCTAGATTCCTTCCTTTCTCCACCTGTCCGATGTTTCGTTGCCATTTTCTGTACCCATGCACTCTCGCCTTCGAGATGCATATCAAGCCCGGGATTTCTCTTGAAGGCCTTGCTCACGATCCATATCGAATCAAAATATGTAGTGTAGAATAAGTTCGCTCTCTCCTGGCTAAAGAGCTGGTCAAGTATCCTATTCCGTTACGATTCTGCTACTTCCTTCGCACACGCTGCACGCGCGAACGCCTTGTTATTTATTGGCGTTCTTTGACTATCCCTATGCATGCCTCTGAGACTCCTCACCTGGCGATTCTTAAGCTATACCATGTTTACTGCATCAACAGATCCTTTATTCCATTTGTTATATACGCATATCATCATGTTATCTCAGTCACCCCACTTTTTTTTCGCGATCTATTAGCGATCTATCCATCCGTCAATGCATATGCGACTCTCAGCCTTTATTTTGTAAGGTGTCACATGCTTTGGAGATTGCCTTGCTAATATGTGGTGTACGTGCTTGTGTAAATGACATACTTCTTTGAAGTTCGCGGATTCGAATTCCGCTCCTCTAACCGCTTATCAGTCGTTTATGGACAGGTCCTGATTGCCCACTCTATCTGAGTCTATTTTATGCTCGTCTTTGTCCCGACACAACACTCTCACCATGATACCACTATCCCCTTTCATCCCGCATGTGAGGGGTCATAATCTTGTGCGTAGTTCCGCCGTATCTCTTTGCACTAACATTGTCATTCACTCAAATCCAAACCTACCACTTCCCCACATGGCTATAAAAAAAAACCAACTTCTCCAGATGTATTCTTCGATGTGTTTACAACTAAAGCACACTGGGACTCGTGGCCCTAATGATAGCATTTGAGTTCTTTTCTTTCCCGATAGTAGTCCTCTTTCCATGGCCTGGAATGACAGTGACAGCATCTGGAAGTGAATACAGCTTGGTTTGAATAGAATGCCTCAGCTTCTCAGGATCGCCTCCAAGCAAGTCGGTTCGACCGACTGAACCATTGAACAGAGTGTCTCCCGCGAGCAGAATGCGTGACTGCTCAAAGTAAAAGCAGCAACTGCCTTGTGTGTGTCCAGGAGTGTGAATGCACTTGCCATCGAGGACTCCCAGTTCTTGTCCATCTGCGAGTGATTGATCTGGCTTGCCAATAGATTCGAAGAGCTCTGTGGTAATAGTTTTCCCCATTAACTTGAGCTGCATCGGCAGGAAATCCCATAAAATCCGGTCACTTGGATGCAGATAGACTGGCGCTCCTGTATAGCTTCTTATCAAGCCTGCGGCGAGCAAGTGATCAAAGTGCGCGTGAGTAATCAAGATCTTGGTAATTTTGACTTGAAGTTGCTCAATTGCGGCAATAATAACATCTTCTTCACCTCCGGGGTCGACCAAGACGGCCTCTCGCGTCTGAGGGTCTCCAATAATCACCATATTACACTTTAGAGGGCCGACTGCAGCGATGTGCAACAGCGGGGTGAAGCGAGGTACGATGTCACCACCCATGTGACGAGTGATATCGTGTTCATGACCCGCTGGTTGGTTATCATTATCGCTTTCATCGGGTGCTGGACACCCACATGGCAGCACAGCTCCGCTGCGAGAACTACCACTGCCAGTACTAATACCATTGCTACCACCGTGCTGATGGCTTTGTGTCGTTCTGTTAGTGCCAGCCTCCCTGCCTCTCAGCGGCATCTGAGCTTCCAAATCGTATCCGTCTGGGTTGCCTGCATCACCAGCATTGCCATTTAACGAGGCCGACCCGTGCTGGGGTAACACGAATTGGCCATCATCCCCCACCTCTTGGTCAGCCTTGCGGCAGGTTAGCATGGTGACTACGTTCCCCATGCGGTATTCTGTGGGCGTTGCTTCGGTTGCTGTCTGCGTGTGCCCAGTGTATCAGCTCGTTGGGATAGCCAGTTCTGCTTCGTTTCGCGCTCAGGCACTTCCGGGAACCCCGTCGAAACGACCTTGATCCTCCTCTCCAGCCTCACTCCGAATCTGGTTTAACCGTGGGGAGATTCGAAAATCGCAGCCGGATAATTGCCCGTGGGTGGATGGGATCACAAGGCTCCAGCTTAGTGAAACGTGACATCATCCAAGATTTGAGGGGCATTGCGTGAGTGTGTGGAGACATAATTCTAGGATTGGATGAGATGCAAGTACACGTCGCTGTGGAGGCTCCGACGTACCAGTCTTGTGTGAGTATCCTCCCCGTTTCTGTCACAAAACTCAGTTGAGAGACGTAACTTGTAACACTGGCCGAAAAGCTGCTTTTTCTACCTTGGTTTGGGCGCATTTCTCAGCTGGATTCTCATGGCGACACTTGTGTGGTCTGGCATACATGTATAGAACTGGCGCAGCCTTGCCTGTGGTCCGCTAGAGGCGAAACTGCTCCCTCTTTCCATCCCTATCTCGTCCTCAACTGACACTAAGGTCGTTACGCTTAGTTGGAGGATAGGCACGACGGTACTCAGAGGGAGTAGTGAGCGTGCTGAGGCGCGTGGCGTATTCCGGCTCGTTTCAGTGCAAACTCCTTGACTTCAACTTGGTAGGCTCAGCCGACGTGGAGAACTACCAGAAACAGCCACCCCTCAGTTCGCTCCCCTTTAACCAAAGACCTCACTTGATTACTCAGTACGGCGATTCATTGGTTGCTGGTCCGTTAATCGTAGCACATTACAAATTACATACCTACTAGATAGCAGGATAACCGTAATGAGAGCTCTCTTGCAGAAGGTCGCCGTCGTGGCGAGGGGCCTAGTTCCAATCTCGACGATGACAATGTCTCGAGTGACACTCGTTCAAAGCGCACGCATGTCATTTGTCAGGCCTAATCCCAATCGACGGGCGAGCAAAGAATTAAAGCTCACCAAACATACGGACAAGGCTGGTGGGCCAGCATCCACTTCAGATGCCACCTCGTACGAGTCGACTAGTGCCACCGCCGACACCGCGACAGCCACGAATTCCAACAATAGCACCGAAGAAAAGAGTGCATATCAAGAACGCAACGGACCCAACATCTTCTCGAATGTAATGTCAGTCCCGTTTTCGTTTGATACTCCCAGCTCGACCAAGGCATCGATTACAGCTGAAAAGATCAAGTCGCATTTGTTCTTCACCCCATCGCCTGGTGTCGATGTCGATGAAGAATTTGACACACCACCTCAGAGCTATAGCTCCGCCTCGTTCCAGACGGATCATCTGCGGCGCGCACCAAACAACGAGGTGCAGCACGTCTTCGTGAACTTTAGCATCAAGTCAGGGTGGTTCAGCAACACCATTCAAATCAGCTTTCCTGAAGACACTCCTCCATATATTATCTGTGCCGCTGCCGATGCCTTGCGTGACGCACTTGAGGACCGACCGGCCGGCGTTGACTTTACCGGAGCCAAGTTGCAGACTCCAACACTCGTGCAGACAGGAAGTGATTGGAATCGGTACCACTACTTGCTGGAGCAACGAGACATCCTCGGTAGTGTGGACCCTCTAACGATTCAAGGTACAATCCTCGACGCCCTGGTGAATCAAATATCGCTTCAGTTCGTCACGAGCACATCCTATGGCTCAGTTCGAAACTACTGCACGACCTATGTTTTTACCCATAATCCTGCACTGGCACCTAAGCTCCAGAATCCCGAGGATGCGATACCCACTGTAACTTCTGCACCACAGGCTGTTTCCGATGAAGCACAACAGCCGTCAGAGTCAGGAATCGCGCCATTCCAATAGGTGCTTCTACAGACAATGCCATAGGATGCAACAATGGCATCTGTGATCACCGTACCTCGTAGTGATATCGTTTCCTTTGATCTCATCCCACCGACAAAGTAACTCTATGAATGTATCCAATTTTCACTTGCTCTGCTAGTCTCGATAACTTAACACACCCACTTTACGCACGCCCTGAGTACTTCTAGTGGTCTTCTTCAGTCTTTCCCAAACTTACTTGTTCCTACATCGATTGGTGCAAAAACGCGCTTTTCAATTGAATCGCGATCCATGTGTTGTGGAATCGATCGATAATACAACTTAATTAAGGCAGTTGTATTTGGCATTTTATATACAAGATCGGTACTAGCCCAGCAGTTAATAAATCTCTGTAAGCTTGAGAGAAGAGGCTACTGCCGCACCTCAGAGATCAAAAGTAGGTGCTGATAGCCTCTAAGGACGCAGTTCACCAACTCTAGGATTCGCATCTCATGGACAAGCTTGTGACGGAAGTAATATATCAGGTGTGGTAGCGGTTCGGCCGGAAGATACGCACGTAGAAGACCTTGCTGTGTTGAGGACGAACTGGACGCCGTCGGTCTGTCTTCGAGGCTTGTGGACTGCTCAGGGCGATTAGAATGAAGAACTGCTTCCAGATCCTCAAATGATGGAAACGAGCAGGTGGACACGACTTTAGGACGTGCATAATCGGGCATCGACCGAGGCTTGACGTCATCGCCCACGGTCACTGCCTCCGGTTCATACGGAGATACCAGCGCGCCTACCTTCCTTAGCTTCCGAAGCAGTTGAACTGCTCGGAGCATTTTGCGTTGTTTGAGCTTGCGTGCAAGCGACTTCCAGAGTGTTGCGAGTAATCGGGCTCGAAGACCTGCCGGAATATGAGGGGATTCATGCTTCTCTTGTTGATGCTTGGCACAAGGCGCTTGTGGCTGTGAGAGAGCTTCGGTGTACATTGGATAGACTTTTGTTGGGTTGTAGACGCTCTTTCTTCTGGGGGATGTGGTAGTTGGTTCTGACATCCTATCAATCGAGCTCCGAGTCATCGTGCTTGTAGTTGAACCTAGCAACGAAGCAGGGGAAGCGGCTCCAGTTCGACTTGTTGATGTAGTCGTGCCTTGAGACGGGGACGCCGCATCAAGGTTATCTGGGATGTGGCTTTGTGTATCACCATCAAGACCCTTAGCCTCTGTGCATCCCACGTCCCGACTTGGGATCGGGTTCAAATATGATACAAGTGCTGCCGTAGCCTGCTTAAAAGGCAAGACGTCAGCCTCTTTTAGTATCGTCCCAGAGCGTGACATAGGATGAGGGCGTGGCAAGCCGGCTGTGGAGTGGTTGGAGTCTTCAGAGGTTTCTCTTGACCCCATTGTTCCCGGTTCTTTCGTTTGTCTAGAAGGTTGAGGAGATAGGTCACGTTCAGGCAGCGCACGAAGGCCCATAGTATGTGAGGATTCATCCGAGCCTTTGGAGGGAGTCGGGTGTCGATCTGCTGATGCACTCGTGACTGCAGTCGACATCGCCGGCGAAACAAGCCACGTCCAAGGCGTACTGCTACTAGTATCCGGAATGTTGCTTGGATATGCAGGTGTTTGGGGAATGTCATGTGCTGAAGCGGCTTTAGGTTCTGGTGGTGGACTGCGCGATTGGTGGGGCGACAACTTCTTCTCCTGCTCCACATCGGAATCAGAAACATCTTCGTCATCACTGATCACCTCAACCAGACCGTCTACACTACCATCAACTTGCTGCTGCTCCGCATTCTCTTCGTCAGAATGGGTGCTCTCGCTCCCTGCCCGAGGCGACTCTTGAGGCTCGGCAATCGGAGGTGGTTTTGGTGGTGGTAAGGGACTACGGTGAGATGGCGATGGCAGTTGTGTGGGAGGACTTAGAGGATTGCTCGAGATCATGGACGGCCTTCGACTGTACGCCGAACTCAGGGATCTTAGCAGTTGAAAATTGGGCCTGACACTGGAAATTGACGATGCAGAAACAGAGGCTGAGGAAGGGTCCTGCGCTGATGCAAGGTGTGGTGAGCCATGTTTTAGGCCTCCTGTCCCTTCTTCAGGAATTCCGCCTAGGAGGCTTGTTTGGCGCAGTATACCAAATTGAAACACATCGTCAGAGGACGAGGGCGAGACGGCCTGTTCGTTTGTCGAAGACGGCGTACTGAGCGAGTACAACGGTATCGAATTGGGATCTAGGGTTTCGTACATCTTAGACCTGGTCGCTAGTACGGCGCGCCGCCATGGCTCAGAGAATGGCACAAAGCTTTCGGTCGATTTGGGTGAAGTAACTAGATACGTGTCGGAAATGAGTGGGAAAAACCGCTGATGTCCCTGTGTCGGGGCCTGGTCCCTGCTATAGGGATGTGAATTCGCGGGCCCGGTTATTTCCTTGACCCAGGCCTGTGTGTAGACAAATGCTGAGTGTGTTGATGGGGCGCCTCTGGAGTTGACATTCAGAAATGTCTTGGTTCGACTATCGTAGGGCAGTTGGATTTGCCCTGCACATTGGACGCCCAACCTAGGCTTAGAAACAAACCAAACTTCAAACGAAACGTAGTCACCCTGTAGCCGGTGAGAATCAGGCTTAGGGAAGTTTGCTGCCCATGGACTCGCTGCATAAACATCGTACGCGTCCGTGGTCAATGGATGGCCACTCGTCGGATCGATGCGGACATGCAAAAATACCTCAGTCACAGTTTCAAACGCCGCGGAGTTGTTAGGGAGCGCGTCCCCACCGGAGGCCACTGGATTAGACTCGTTCGGATCCAATGCGTTGAGCCTCAAGTTGTACGCTTCCAGTCGCGAGAGAGCCTGAATAACGAGGTCAGCGACTTGGGCTTCGAAAGGAGGAAGGGATTTCCACAGAGCCTCAGCGATCGAAGATGCCATGTGCGATATAGGAAAACTATTGGCGCGCTCTCCATGCCAATACAGCACGTTGCTCAGTGTAGCATCCGTCCCGCAGACCTGTTCAATCCCGACTTGTGGTGGGACCTCCCAAATACTGGCTGCAACAGGCGCATGCTTAGCCTCGAGCTTCATGGTTTCACGCATAACCCCGGAGGGTCCCGGTGGCCAGAGACCAAGGCGATAGGATGAGGACCCTGCATACGCATCGGCCTGCTGGAGGTCGGTGGCAGGCGTGTTGCTTCGCGCGTTCGAAGCGCTCGATGCTCGAGAGAGGGTCCGAGAGCGAAGGATAGATTCGATTTGACGCCGGAGCTGAGCTGTGCGCTCGACATCTGACTGAAGCTTGAGCTTTAGATCAGAATGCTCCATCGGAAGGTCCTGTTAGCACAACGCAGCGCCGGGTCCGCTGCTGCAATTTCAACTCAGACACAATGTGGAAACAAACGGCTCCTGCATTAATTGTTTATTGAGTTTTCCAGTTAATCTAGTGAATACATTCACGATTCAGTATGAGAATCCTTCTTGAAACGTCACATTATATCCTAGCCTCACAGGATATGCCAGGGGACGATCTGGATTGCACATGAAACACGGATATGACGCTGAAGCATTTCAATTTTGAATTTGATCCCGTCCACCCCTGTCCGTTTTTCTCACGATGGGCTGAGGACCTCGCACCTAGGGCAACAACACTGAGCCAGATACGGAGTATTGCAACAGAATCGAGCGAGGTCATAGCGACCCAACCCTATCCTGGATTTGCACATGGATCCGAAGGTGTTCTAGCGCGAAGAAGCAGGGTTGCGACGTGAAGTGAAAACTTGTCAGTCACGTGTAACTGAAAAGTTGGCAAATTTCCTCGGTGTGTATGTGAGGCTACAGGGGATATAACTGCAGAATAAAATATTGCTAGCCTTCTACCCTCTGCTGTCTACCCACTGCAGCAGCGCTACCGAAACCCACACCGGATATACGCCTCTGCCGCCGCGATTCCCGGCGCGGAGCTTTCACCTGCCACGCAGAAACTGTGCCAAGGCCTGAGGGAGGCGCTGGATACGAAATTTGGACTGACTCGGAGTGAAAATCGGGCTGAGTTGGATCGGTGGTATGTCGTGCCACGCAGGGGGTTCTGCGAAAATAAGCAACGGATATGCATGTCCAGTTCAGGCAAAGAGTGTATGATGAGGGATTATTGTGTGATTGTCTCGTGCATCGACCGAAGCTCCGCAAACAAATGTCATAGCTGACTTGTACTCGTCCCGTGTGAAGGATTTTCGTGGGTGCAACTCACTAACCGAACCACTGCGGGTTATGATCATTGTTTGTCACGCGATTTATAGAGACAGCTCGACTACTGAGAAGTCATTCCGCTACGCTACAGCGCTCATTTTCCAGATTCGTCTGCTTTGATTACTGATTCGTACCATGTCGAAACTCGAACGCAAGCTTGAAGAAGCCAACAAGTCCCAGGCCCAGCAGCAGCAGCACCAGGCCCACATCCAGAAGGAGGCAGCTCACTCCAACTACGGTGCTCATAGCGCCGCGAAGGAACATGGCAAGGTGGAGGGCCATCAGCAACAGGTTCACCCGCAGAATCAGCAGCATCAGCATCAGCAGCAACAGCAAAAGCACCAGCAACAGCATCAGCAACAGCATAAGCAGCAGCACCAAGAGGAAATCAAACACGCTAAGGGCACTGAGTCGCATCAAGCTGAGGCTGACGTGCGCAAATGCCCGAGTCGCTTGGGAACTGGCGCCTGCCCTGCAACGTCTGGCAGCCAATGCCACGACAATGGTTGTGCTTCGAACCGCTTCCTGTGCTCTGAAAATCCGGTATTCAACATGAATTGTCTTGCAGAGTGCATTCTCACTGAGTTACGCCATGGCATCGCTTGTCACGGCGTGGGTGAGAACTGCCTGATTGCTATCCGCTGTGCAGAACGCCTCTATACTCGTTTGACGATGATGGAGCGTCAGGTCTTCTATCCCGAAATGCAACGCCTCGTTAAGGAGGCGGTAGATGAGCTGGGTGACTGCAAGGAACCCGTCCTCTTTGCCATCGATGCATTCTTCCTCGAACACAATCTACTGGATGAGATGTTCAAGCTTTGTGGCCAGCATATCTCCAACCCGAAGGTTGTTCACTCCGTCGAATTCAAGCACTTTTTGTGTTCAATTGTTGAACTTTTCTCCCGTCATCACAAGGACGAGAACATGATCTGGGAGAAGCTCAACCCAACCAACCACATGGATTATGACCACTGCCAGGAGTTGAATAAGAAGTTGCGCAACATCTACATCTCCGTTCCAGAGGACAAGCCTTTTACTGGCGCTCCTAGTGGCGTCGGCCTCGCTTTCGACAAGATTGCTAAGTTCTTCAAGGGCGGCTCATCGAATGAGCCTAAGGAAGTCCCTGAAAAACAGCAAGACGATTCAAAGTCGAGCAAGATCGCGGCAAGCGCAAGCGTGAATCAATCCCATGGCAAGAAGTAATTAGATGTGCTCTTCCAACAGAGCCGTCTGTAAGACTACTTCGCCCCCCTGGCCAACATCTCAAGAGATGAGACCGCCCTTGAAGCTGTGCTAAACCAGGGTGTTGCTACTATTAAAGCAGCAATACTGCCTTCATTCCTCTTCTTGATATCGATTGAACGTCCGAAGTACTAAACATCCTCACCTTGTTTACTTATAAATTCCATGTGATTTAAGTTGATGGATAAAATCGCTTATGACGCCTCAAGTGAGGACACCCCTTGCAAGATTCGCCTGAGCAGGTCTCTTGGGTCGTGATCCTTTCTTTAGGCTCATTTAGCCTCTTCAAGACCCATAAACCTTTTGAACTGCTATTGATTCCTCTACTTAGGGGCGCTTCTCGTTGTCGGAGAATTCTGCGCCGAGTCTGGTAAACTGGTCGAATTTTGTGTGGCTCACGGTCCTGCATGTGGACAATTTAATGCCTAACTCTCCCTGGCCACGATTACATTATCGCCACAGACACCGTGAAAGTAACCGTGAGCCGATCTATGAGAGAAGGAGGAAGCTGCGGTAGCAATGATCATGACCTGCGACTGTAAGAGGATCAGGATGAGACAAAGCTCAAAGAGGAGTTGGAGATCAGATCCAAGGACACGGTGGAGGAGTATTCGACGCGCATGTCCCTTTCGACGAAAGCTGGCCTAGATCCTGCATATGACCTGCATCTGGTGTGATGACCAGACGAACAAGAGTCTCGATTAAGTCCATGGCCGAGTCTGCCTTAACAGAGTTCCATATGCTTCCTACAAAAGCTTGCGACATTGGGTCCGCTGCGTCCCTAATGGTGTTTGCTGATCGCCCTTGTCTGAGCAATCATGCCTGCTAAGCTTACTTCTCACTATAACATTTCTGCCTACCTCTCCCCCGATTGAGTCAGAACGAGTATATGCGATCTTGCAGTAGAACATCGCTGTCAACCCTGGTGGTGACAGCTGCTCTCTACTGCCTGCTCCTATCTACTCAATTTTCTGCAATCCAAGCCCAAAACACTTCACCTTCCAACACAATCGTCGAAAATGCGATTGCACTGCGCGATGTCATCGGTTCTAAGCTTCAACCTCTCATGACAGCCCCAGAGTTCTCAGATATTATGGCAAGAATGCTTGATCCTGCGAGCCGTTTGACAGTCTTTATTCCTGTCGAGGAAGCCACAAAGGACATGAACATCGGTCTCGATCAAGTTCAAGATGCTCTGAAGATGTTGCGTTATCACGTCGTTGAAGGAGTCTTTCGTTCTTCAAGCATCCCGATGTCACCCGATGAGATCAGCTTGAATACGCTATTCTTCAATTCGCCACCAATGCGCCTCTCTCGGACGAGTGAGAACGATATCCAGATCAACTCTCCAACAGGTGTTGTGACCAAGGTGGTTATGCCAGACATCATTTGCGCGAATGGTGTGATCCACCTTATTGATGCCCCCATCGATGTGCCAGGCATTAACATGGCGCAATTCTACTCTGATAATCCCGGTGCACTTCCAACTCCACGAGGTAGGTATTGACGCGTCAGCACTAACTATTGATTTTTTGGTTCACAAAGTGTGTGCTGATTCCTGGTCAGCCTTCTTGCGTTGCTTCGACATTGTCGCTCTCGACCCCTAAATCGGTGCTGATGAACCTTGGCTCTATCTCTTGTAGGTCGTGATCCCTTGGGTGCTCTCGGTCCGGATGGTGATAATCCCTTTGGTGGCATTGGTGCTGACAACACCATTGGCGATTTTCCCTCAACACCATCTCTCCCTTCAGGTACCGGACTGACGTCGCCCACGCTCACACCTCCTTCACCGCCAGGTGCACCACGATTACCCACGCCCCCTTCTCCCATTGCAGCACTCACCACGATCGCTTCGATTCTGCCCACACCTCCATCTCCCTCCTCGATCCTTCCAGCTCCCCCGAATCTCCCAACTCCTCCAACACCCAACAATGCGGCACGACCCCCAGTTATTCCTTTTGCGGCCGGTAATTCAGACCCCTCTGCCACAGCTGCAGGCCGCCTCAATATGAACCTTCGTACTCACTCCATGGGACAGCGACCTGGATGGCGACAGGTCCTCGTCAACCAGATTGCCTTACCTGGCGTCCCAGTACCTACTCTGGTTGGTAACTCATTGGCCGGTATTGGATCCACGGTTACAACAGGTGCAAACGCAATCCATAATGCAGCGTCGAATGCTCCCAATGTCGCGGGAACCGTCGTCACTGAAGGTCCCGGCTTTGTCAATACCGGTGCTGCTACGCTTCTCAACGGCATTCCGGCTGTTCCTGGGCTCGTCGCGTCAGGTGCGAATACCGTCGCGACCAACCTACCGAACTTGGCGGCATCAGGAGCCAACACACTGACGAATGGTGCCGTACAGCTTCCTGGCTTGGTCGATCGTGGCGCTGCTCATGTCGCCGATGCTGCACAAGACCTCCCTCACCTCGTAGCATCAGGCACTTCGACTCTCGCGAACGCGGCACCTACCCTCCCCAACCTTGTAGCTCAGGGTGCCGCAGAGGTCGCAAACCATGCAACAGATGTACCCGGCGTCGTGAACTCCGGCTTGGATGCAGTGGCGTCCGGGTCTGCCGCATCAACGATCGCAGACGTGGCCTCCCGAGCAGGTAGCCGTTTAGCATCGATCATTCCATTCCTCTTTGGTGGCAGCAGTTCAAAGGAGAACCCAGAGAAGCAAGAAGCCAATGTAAAGACTATGCAAGCTCCTCCTCCTCCGCCACCACCTGGTCTGGTACCTCCCGGTCTGGCACCCGTTCCACCTGAAGCTGCAGTAGGCACAGCCGCTGCAACGATCGCAGCGGCAACCGCTCCTCTAACAGCAGCCGCAACAACTGCTACCGCAACTACGGTTCCCGCTGCAACATCATTGCCAGCAGCTGCTACGGCCACACTAACCGCACCTTTAGCGGGAGTGGCAGCAACGCTTCCTGCCGCAACTGCTCTCCCTACAGCTGCTGGGGCTGCTCTTACGGCTCCAGTCGCAGCTGCCGCTGGCCCTATTGCAGCGGCCACAGCTCCCCTGACTGGGCCCGTTGCGGCCGCAACCGCGCCTTTAGCCGCTACCACTGCGCCAATCATCGGTGCGGCTGCCGCAGGCCCTGGTGCTTTGCTCGCTGCCGGCCGACCCCTGCTGCCGCTGGCGAAACGACAGCAATCTGCAAAGGCTGCTAAAGTCCTGATGCTCCTAGCTGATGGCAATACACCTACGACGGACGACATGGCCGTATTGGCCGCACTCAGCGGTCCAGTAGAGGAGCAACAGGTTACCACTACCCTTGGCTCTTCTCCAGAACAGGGCTTCATTCTGGGTCAGGTTCCTCCTCCCGGCACGGTATTCCCTGGCGTGAACACTGGCATTGTCCCACCAAATGTTCCTGGCTCACAGCCTCCGCCAAACGCATTCCCTACAGTGCCACCACTCGGTACTATTCCGTTCAATGCAGAGCCACCAGCGCTTAACGGCGATTTGGCAGCCCTTTTAGCTGCATTCAATGCAGCCCCTGGCAGCCAAGGAGTACCAGGTCGAGCCGTCACTCCTCAGCAGGTTCCACCACCACCTCCACCGGTCATTCCTCCCCCTCCGGTTGCCCCTGCATTGGCGGGTGGCGCACTGACAGGCGCAACTGCAGCAACTAACGGCCTAACGACTGGTTTGGCAACCGCCGCGACTGCTCTTGGTAATGTTGCCAATGGGGCATTCCTGAATCCTGTGACTGCACCTATCGCGGGGATCCAGACAGGTGCCGCTGCAGCTACTGGAGGAGCCATTACTGGCGCTACAACGGCCGGAACTGCACTTGCCAGCTTCTTGCCATTCTCCGCAGATGAAGTCCAGATTTTGAAGCGACTGGTTTCGACGATGCAAATCGGTCATTCAACGGGAATCGGAGCAGCGTCTGGTATTGGTGCAGCTGCAATGACCGGTGAAGGTGTAGCTGCAGCGACGGCCAACCCCGCAAACGCTGGTACCATTAGTGGTGCTACTCCAGTGATTACAGCGCCTGGCACGGCACCTGACTTGGAGACCCTCATTCCAAACATCAGAAATCCTCGAAACATTGCAGTGATTGATGAGCCAGCAGGTATTCCGCATGTGACAGGACCTACTCCTGTTACACCTCCGAACTTGCCAAACCCATCTGCGGTGGCCTCTGGTGTAAATAGCATTCTTCCCCACCCCCCTGCAGGTCAGCCTGATCCTGCATCCGCTGTCACTGGTGTTGTAGGTAACCTTGGTGATGGAGTAGTAGGCGCGCTTACGTCACTACAAAATAACATCCAAGCTGGCCTTTCGCCAACGCAGCTTCAGCAGGGAGCACAGGCCCAGCTTCCACCTCAACCGCAATCACAGGGTCAGAACGTTCCGCTATCACTCCCTCCTGGAGCGAACTCACCCGATCCACTCGTCCTGCTTCGTGCCCTTTCTCCAAGCGCAGTCCGAGAGGTTCTAGTTCAATACGCACTCAGACACTCAAACAATAAGGGCCTCTCACAGTCCCTCTTCTCTGACGCCTCAGATCCGAGCGCTACAGTCGTTCCAGGTGGACTAGCAACGATCCAGTCGGATTCGGTTGGCTTGCTGGTTCCTGTCACGGCTAATCAGGCTGGACCTACTCCACCTCCGCCCCCTTTTGCTGCAGGTCAACCACCTCTCCCTGGAGCTGCAACGTTAGGTGTGCCTCCTCTTGGGGTTCCGACGACGACAGCCACAACTGCAACATCGAATACGAACGCAAATGCGAATGTCAATGCCGAGCCCCTTGTGATCGCTGGAGAGCCTGTAAGCCCTCCACCCCCGGGAATTGATGCACCCGCTAGTACGGTCTTCACTGGCGCACCACCTGCTCCTGGCGGGGCACCCATTCCTCCTGGAGGGGCACCCCTTCCTCCTGGAGGCCTACTGCCAGGCCTAACGGGCGTGCCCGGAACCCTGACTGCAAACATTCCTGCCAACTTGCCACCACTTGGCGCTGGTACCTTGGGCGCAATCCCAGGTGGGGTACCTCCAGTCCCCAACCAGGGCACTCCGTCAGGGGCTCCTCTCCCTCCGCTGGGCGCCGGCAATTTGCCTAACGGCCTGGCGAACGGACTACCCAATCTTGGTGCTGGCCTTCCGGGGCTAGGTGTCGGACCTCAGGTGGCCCCCTTTCGCATGCCACACATGAACGTTCCTCGCATGCAGTGGTAAGTTTGGGATGATTTAGATATGCAACCCATATCGGTGGGCGTCCCTAGGTTGTAGCAGGGTGCCGCCGACCGACGTTATCCTTACCATCCCGCACATTCGCTCACCTGTATATCGGTCGGTGATTGAGACAGGGAAGAATGAGTGATGAAACATTGAAACAAGAATAAAACATGAAGATCATCAACGATACGAAACCACTTGTTTGGGTCGCATATATATGCACAGCTCCGTTGGCGCTTGGCTATCGGGCTTCTGGTTCAGCGAGTCGATCTATCCAGTGCTGGTCGCCGACGCTCCTCTGCCGTCCGTTTCTCACATCCGATCCAAGTCCCAGTCAACAGTTGGAGCCAGGGTCCATCAAAAAATCTATGGTGCAGAACCGAGGGCTTTGAAATTTTGGAGTCGAGTTTCGTCGCAGGGCGGCGAGTGCATCGAGTGCTGTTTGGTTCCATTCGATAGCCCATTACCCTGTGTTTACATTGAACTTGGTAGATCATCCTTCCGACGAAGTTCTGACGAGTTAAATTAGCGACAAAATTTCGGCGATCGATTCTGGAGAGTCTGTCACACCTGTTTTGTGAGCACTTCGGGCCATAGCACTGGCTCACCGTGAGGATCTCAACGCTTATTCTCTCCATACCCTGTCTAGCATGCGTTCCGTTGCCGTTTTCTTCGCGGTTTTCTTCGCGGTGCTCCTGATCGCTGTGCCAACTCACGCCGATGTGTCTCCTGCCATGGCGATGGGTGTCACTACTACCGGTATTCTGAACATCGCCAACTCGATTATGCCTAGTATCATCGACGGCATCCGTGCAGCCGAGTTCCCTGGTGAGTCTGGCAAGTCAAGTGGCTTCAAGTACAGCATCTCGAACATTCACCTGACCAAGTTGACTTACGCCAAGCTCATCCTCAATGCTAACAACGATGGTTTCACCGCTGGCATTCAGGATCTCTCCGTTGGCATTTCCTTCAAGTGGAGCTACAAGCGCACCAAGATCCCGTGGCTCCCTCGTGGCTCTGGCAAGGCTGATGCCGCGCTCAATGGTGCTACCATCACGGCCACTTTCGGTCTCGGTCGCACTAAGGTTGATGGCAAGGACCGCCTTAACGTTGTCGTCAAGAGCGCCAGCGCACACATCGACAAGGTCTCTGTCCACGTCAAGGGCTCGTTGCTTTCCTGGCTCTACAACCTCGTTATTAGCCTCTTCAAGAACAAGATTCGCCACAGCATTGAGAATGCTATTGTTGAGGGTTTCAAGACCAACGTAAACGCCCGCATTGCTCAGATCCTCAGCACCATGAAGCTCATCAGCCCTGTTTCCAACTGGGGTGTCATCGATCTCAGCATGCCCCGCAACCCTGTTCACTACAAGAACTCTCGTGGTGATGCCTGGACCTTCAACTTCAACGGTGAGGTCTACCCTGCTTCCACTCAGAAGCCTCTCAACGTTGTGACCCGTCCCAACATGCCCTGGACCACTGTTAACCGCGACTTCGAGTTGAATTTCAGCTTCTTCACCCTCAATTCCGCGGCTGCCGTCTGGCACAAGGAGCGCAAGTGGAACAGCGTCACCAGCGAGAGCAACACTCCCAAGGGCTTCCCCGTTGCGCTCAACACCAACGCTTGGAAGGCTCACTTGCCAAATCTCCAGAACACTTACGGTTCTCAGCCCATTGAGATCAAGACCAGTCTCGCTGAGTTCCCCACGGCCTGGACCAATGGTAACCAGGTGGCCTTCAAATCTGCCTACGATATTGAGGTGCGTGTTCAGGGCAAGACTGCGTTCATCATTCGCGCAGGTGGTGAGAGCTACATCGCCATCAACACTCGCAACAATGCCATCGTTCCTCGCATCGATGACATGACTGGTACCTTTACTCTTGTCAAGTCCAACGTTGGTAACTTCGACCTCAGGCCTGTCGAATTCATCTTCAATGCTGTTCTTAAGCTTGTCGTCGTCCCTGCTATCAACCAGGAGTTATTCGCTGGTTTCCCTCTTCCCACCATCGGCGGTCTCTCGTTCAACAAGCCTAGTGTTACTGTCTACCCTAACTACGTCGTCGTTGGCTTCGATGCCGACTACAAGCCTTAAACGATTTTAAGACATCGTACTACCCAATCCTAGTTATTCGTATCTTGCTTTGGCCCTATTTTGGGCACCTAGTGCCTTCAAATCATAGGCGGCCTCTTTCCTAATCATATATCAGCACCCCAGTGTTGTGTATCTTATTGACCCGCTCGGATGCCACGGTACAGCCCGACTTGCAACCATACGTTGGGTCTTGCGATGAGACGGCGAAATTAAATACAGCACGGCCCTTAGTGTTATCCAGAAAGGATCTTCGTACATCTTACAACGTTCGACTCTATTCGCTTTAAACGAGTCACAAGCAGTGTAAAAGTGCTGAAAGCGTGTATTTACAAGACACTGAAGAACTACCTCTATAACCTAGTCGCGCGTGTGTGATGGGAGGGGCCTCCGAAGGAACCGCTGAGGTAGGATGAAGCTCTGGTAGGCCTCGCCATGGCACTCCCATTCGCATAATACATTGTCGGTATAGGGTGATACCCCGAGCCACGAGATCCTGCAGTGAGTGCAGATAAATCAATAGCCATCGCCTGAGTGGAAGACGCGGATGTGACAGATAAACAGGCCGCCAGACTCAGTGGACTCGCGGATTCGTTTGACCTCGAAGCTGGCCGCACGTGTGAATACCCTATCGGGTAAACTGATCGTGGTATGGGCGCTACAGATGGGCCGATCTGACTAGTAAGCGGGTGCGAAATAAGCCCCATCCCTGCCCGCTCAGTGAGTCCATGTCCGGTTTGAAACAGTGGCGGCTTTGACATGGCGATTGTAGCACTTGAAGAGCCCTGACTCGGCCGCCCATCTTTAGAGACTGTCTGATGAGTATCAGGAGCGCACCTAGATCTTGGCAGCTCCTCCAGCGTTTGGCCAAGTTTCTCTGCTGAGTTTATCGCTGCTACAAGAGATTTCATCCTGCTACTCTCACTCTTTAGGGGTATCGGTTTGCGATTTAGTGACTTCAGTTTAGGATCCAGCAAATCACGGTCTAGGGTATTCGATGACAGCTCTGTGCTGTCGACTTTGAGCCCACTGGACTGCGAGGGTTTTTCTTGGAGGTATTCCATTAACTTCTGTACATATGGAGATACAAGCTTGGGATCATGAAGAGGAGAATGCTCCAGCTTCGGATAGGCTTCTGACCTGGGACCGAGTAGCCAACGGGCCAAAGGCTCAGGCAACTCCATGAATCGAATCACTACGGCTAGACCACGACTTGCAGGCGGTAAATACGGTGCATATCGCTCGACTGTCTTTGGAGTGGGGAATAGGCGCTTAAACCCGCCCGTACGTAATTGTTCCGCATCAAGTCTGCGCAGCATGGCAATATCTGGCGGTCGGAATAAATGGTCAAGAAATTCCAGCGGTGACCCTCTCAGGCAAGCTCTAACTGCAGCTTGACGTTCAGACATCATTGCAGATGGTGCAGGTGCAAATGTTCGTAAAATCGACTTGTTGTTGCCCTTGTACTGGCCTTTTTTGCCCTGCGCTGAGGTTTCGTCCGCAAGTTCTGGAAGCCGAAAGACTGGACAATCGGGAGGAACTAGAATCGATTTTGGAATGTTCTTTGGAATCTTGGTACCAAGACCCTTGCCTATGTCGAAGATGGATTGAGTTGAGACGCTCGATGGATTCTTGGAACCTCGGGTAGCAACGCTATAGAAGGATGTTACCTCTCCCAAGAGAGCCTTTTTCCCGTCAATTGGTTCTACCCCTGCTAGGTTGAAAGTATCTCGGAGGAGTGGAAACTTAGTTCGAAGGTCTAACTTTGTGGAAACACCGAGCGAGGGTCCTACGTTCACTTCCATCAGCCACGGGTTCAATCCAGCGTCCAGGAGCACGTCGAATCCCAATAATTCAGCTGTTTGGAATCTGTGAACGCCACGCATTTTGTCAACAGAAATCAGGTTGGGCGCACCGATAATGATTGTACGACAGATCAAGTCCTCAATTGCAGCGAAAACGGCTTCAGTATCCACACTGAGCACTTCGGAGAGGTATCGTCGAAAGAGGGAGAGCGGCCACTTCGATGATTTACAAAGTTTATCCCAGTCGAGCTTCTTGGCACAGGTGGCTTCCTGTGAATGCGACCGATCGAACTGAGTGGCGCTCGAGTCATTGGTCTTCCCCTCTAATCTTGTCTCAGTTTCGGGATTCCCATTCAAAAGTTCGTCTGGCATGTCCTCATCGTTCTCGCCAGTCTCCTCTTCGAGGCTGACGTCATCATCCATGTCTGTGGCATCGTCTTCGTCGTCAGTATCATCGTTTTGATTACCATCTTCGACAATGGCTGTGGTCTCTGCAGCGCATCCATTCTTGCATTCTTGTTGGGTCGAAGATCGCCTCTCTGAACTGGCTGCCTGATCGATCAGTTCGTCTTCGTCGTGAGCCGTAAACACGTTGACATTCGACTTATTGACACTAAAGTTTGTTAGATTCGCGTAACGACACTTACGCTGCGCCTCAGTTCTGGGAATATCATACTGCTCCGTGCAAAACCTCACAATGCCCTCCGAATAGACGTAGAAGACAAGGGGATCTGCACACGTAACAAGGACATATATTCTCAGGTCAAATTTTCTTCCTGCGATCAAGAGCGGGTTGGAGATGTAGCGGGAAACAACGGATTTGAAGCGATTACGAGGCTGTTGAGCCAATGCTGTGGGCGAAATCTCAGGCTCTGGTAAGGGATCAGTATCTTTGGAGGTTCGAGAATACTCCTGACCCAAGAATTGTTGGATTTCGGACATCTTGCTCATTATTCGAATGCCTCGCCCTCTCGAGCTCGCGGCAGGCTTCGAGATCCACAGTGGGGTCGATTGCCCAAGGAAGGCAATGGAGCGTGGAATGTTGAGAGGACACATGCTTAGTTCTGCGTCCTCCGTCAGTGCGCACGAACGTAAGAGAAGTTGGGCAGCCTCTTGTGTGGGCGCGGCTTCGAGGAGTTGGTTCCGAATGATCTCAACGTACTGATTATGGTCAAACTCTCGAGAGAAATCGATTCGTTCGGTGGACAGAACATTGAAAACCCCTGCTGCAGCGCCGTCCGAGGCCTTTGGTGCATAGCCTAGCGCCATGATCGGATCTACGTTCGAAATTGCCTCGAAATCCTGGCTTGTGAATCGCTGGCCGGCCGGGGATCCTCCAGACTCGCGCTGAAGAATGGTTGGAGCAAGCTGTCGCAACGCTCTCGTTTGCTGGAGAGCCTGTTCATATCGAGCGATGAAGGATGCCGTCTCAAACGGAACGACAAACGTTTCTGGGATGAACGGCACAAACGCTGCGCCGAACTGTCTTCTTGCAGCCGCACAGGTACGAGCTAACCGATCTTTCCGTCCAATAACGTACATGCCCATAAAGTGATGCAACTTCTGCCATGGTCTTGGAGGAGGTGGCAAGCACATTGTCGCATCCCTCACGGTTGACACTTCTTCATCTGTAGGAGCAACGTTTTCAATATTGGAGCCCTGATCGGCATGTGGGCCACCTGCTCGTCGCGCGATAACCTTCCCGAACTGGGTCGTGGTTCCCGGCCGCTCAGACATTACCTGTGAATCGCTAGGTACAGCTGATACAGGATCCACTGTCGAGCCCCTCCGTCGCCCCCTGATGGGCCCTCGGCTTACAGGTGGGCCAGCGAGGGTTTCATACCTGCCCCAGCAAAAAGTCCAGTGTGGTCCTGCGGTTTCCTTCAGTCCCGCGCTCTGCAGCACTCTCAGCACAGTCTCGCTCCTCGCCGTAGAATTCGCGTAGTAATACATCACCCGCACATCTAGTTCCGTGAGAGGAGCCGGTGGGACAATATCTGGTTTGTTCGCATATAGTGTGGGATGTGTTCCCGTCGGATATGCTGGCGGGAGCACTTGAACGCAGTAGCGTATGTCTCCCTGTGTAGCGCTCAGCGCTGCCTCACGTTGTGCACGCAGTCGCCTCTCTATTCTTTCGTTACGAGTTGGAACTGGCGGTTGTTGCGCAGCCCTTGCAGGCTCAGGTGTCGTTGCATGCATACTTTAGAAACCTAACTGCCCCACTGGGCCGTGGACAAAAACGGTGATGAGTAAGTTGTCTAGGTCAACCCTTGGTCAGACATCATTGCGGCTGCAAGAGTGCAAGCCGAGTCTGCGGTCGAACTAGGTACCGTCGTGCGGAAACTGAATCAAGAGCTGCTTCGTGCCCCTTATCTAAGAAACCTAGGAATGCTCCGTCCTGTCTCTGCTCGTTGGGAGGTGCAAAAGACGATTCGTTCAGGGATCAAGTGAGGCATGCAATTTAGACGATGCATGGACAAGCATACCGACTTGTGTGAAACGTGTTCCCTTTGTCCACGGTCACGTGGCATTGCCCATGCCGCGCTCTCACTCTCGCCCAGCCGTTACAGTGTGCATTCAAGTGCACGATATCTGGGTGAGGTATTTTAGGCTCTACACTTGTCGTTTCACTCTCCACATGCATGATTCCTCTCAGTCCAGATGTGCACCGATCGGACATGCACGTTAAAACCATCACACACACCCAGAACCCAGGATATTCGCTCCTCTCCGTTGTACTGAACGACGAAAATTTGAACTCAGTTTGAGCGGTTAAACCATCCACCCGCACAGCGAGGGTCTAGAGGTGCATTTGCATTCTTGCCCCCTGGTTTCGTCCAATTTTTCCGTGCCCGTAAACCCTGCACACATCAAGAATGAGAATGAAAAGTGAGTTCGATTACGGGATTGCCTGGTGTGGAGCTGGGTGTAAACTGCATTGATTGTTTGTCCAAGTGACGCCTAATCGAAAACTCGCGACTAAGCTCCTGGGAATTTGTTAGCAGTCGCGGAAGCCCCGCCATCAAGAATCGCTGACCTGGAGCCAATTCCGTGTGTCTTTGCTGAGTGACCTGTGCAATGGCGTGGGAGGTGGACGCTACGCTCTCTGCCAGCACACTGCATGCCAACGGTGAGCCAAATATACTGGCGCCCCGGCTGCACTACAGACATTCAAATAACCACACACCGAGATCTGATTTCTAACGCTGTCGACTGACTCCTCTTTCCCTCCACGACGGAATACCGCAGAAACTAGGGTGTGGAGTGTGTTCCCACCACCACTAACCTGGAACTAGTCTTTCCAGGTTATTCTGTGATTGAATAGTTACTGGAGATAGCGACCACGCAAAAGATACTGGTGGTTGGATTCTGCAGGGTCTTTCCAAGACGCTCCGAGTCCTTGTTGGTAGCCAACTCTCAGAGTCTCAATCAACGAATTGCGTGAGACGCGAATCCACCTCACCTCAGTACTAAGGACTCTATAGTATGGACGATCTAAGTGCATTACTATCGGAGAACCCTATTGATTCCGTTGGAACGGGGGGTACCTCAGAACTGCTTAACGCATTCGGCAGCTTGCCTTCTACGGACCACGCTAGCATATATGACGTGACGTCAAATCGCAGCGACAGCCATACGCCTACAGACTACCGAGCCGATGTTGATGCCAGTTTGGATAACTTATTCTGCGATCTCCATTACGCACTCCGCTGTGGCGACTTCTCAACACCACATGCAGTCGCGGCTTTGTCGAATCTACAAGACACTATTGTCATGGCGGACGTTGATGGTTTACTGCAAGCCTATGACTCACCTGAGGCGTCGAAATTCGATCCGCTAGTCTCACCCATGACAGCACTCCAGCAGGCGCTAGTCGACACACTACACGCTGTTGTTAGGGCTGCAACCTCACCATCAACCTCGAACGAGACATCTCCAACCACGACCGCTGCGACTCGGGTTGAGGATAGCGATACGCAACAGAAGAGCAGTGGGGTCGTGCATCACGTGAATGGTAGGCCTGTAGACGCCAGTGCGCTCTATTTGGTGATCCTGGAAAGCATTGGCGCTGTCACGCAGAAGTCGTTCGCCTTTGCTCTGTTGTCTGTCCTTCAGCAAATTACGTATACCTGCTGCCTCAGCGCATCGGCGATCCGCACCTTACTTGGTTATCTTAATCGCCCGCCGAGCTTTTCATACGAAGCAACTCCAGAGTCTGTTCTTGCATCAGCACGGCAAGAGGTTAGAGTGAACCTTCAAGGTGAAGCTGACGGGAGAGCACTGTCCACGAGGATTCAAACCCCGGGAAGTGGTGGCAATACCAGAGACCGGGGCCAGATTTCTCCAGACTCAAGCGGTGGACATCATCGGAGCGCAACAAGTGTGACCTCTCATGCAATCGAGGAGAAAAGTCTCATCGACTCGGGTAGCGAAATCGTATCAGAGTCCAGTACAGTGGCGCAGGATGTGTTGATGCCAAACGAAAGACCGTCGCCTGACGAATTCATTCGAGGTTTGGAAGCCAGACTCTTGCACGCTGAGCGTGATAACTCCACTGAGATCCGGCTAGCGCTACGTCAACTGCGTAAGAGCGAATCTCCTTATTTGCGAATGCTTCACAAGTTGAATTTGCCCGCAAGTTTGCAGGATCCCGCCACCATTCGCGATGCCTTCTTAAGCTCACCGTACAACCCACCACCGATTGGTGTACTAGCTTTGACGTTGGCCAAGCTTGCGAAGCAGTCCTCTGTGTTCCAGAATCTGAACTGGGCCATCGACATTTCTCGTCGGCATGCTCTTCTACTTCGGATGTTATTAGCTGAACGGAATGGCAAGGATGCCATTGAAGCTGTAGCGAAGCAGATTGAAGCATTCAGTGATGATCGAGATGAGTTAACATCGGATGGAACTAAGGGGACTATATGGGAACTCCGTCGTGACCGAGGCCGCATAACCTTCGACATCCGGACACAAACCCCGAAGTTTGGGGCGAAGAGTCCGACAGTGTCTTCGGTATATAACGCGATTGCGAGATTCGACTTGCATCGAGCACTCATTGCACTGCTTGCAGCAGCTTTGGTCGATGGAGACTTGGAGGCCCAGTTGCAAGTTGACGCAACAGTTACGGGTACCGCCGCGACGCCAACTTCAGCTGCTTCCGAGACCCCACCTGTCCTTGTGTCTGGATCGCGGAACCATGGGCCTCCACCTAGTGCGTATTTCAGCTCAACTGGGGGCACACCCCTATCACCCGTCTTGCTACAACCGCCGAGCTCCGAAGGATACGCATGGTCTTGCTGGGTGTTTTTACCTGCCCCAGTCCACGACTCGATAATGCCTGCGGAAACCCCGCAAAATTTGGTTGCATTCGGCGCACCATATGGTGTGGCATTCGCAATCACAAAGTCAGGAACGCTTGTTGCACGAATCGTTGCGCCAGAGCCGTCTCGCCGTGAGCCATATGATGGCGAGGGTGTCAAATTCTACAACTTAGCGCCCGGTCAGGGGATTGTCATTCCCAGTGGTCGCTGGTGCCATATCACTGTATCGCATCGCCCAGCGCATTCGCCAAGTACGCAGCTTCAGCAATATCAGAGGTTTCAGCAGCGCCTTCGATCTGAACCAGCAACATCCCCACAGATTCAGCACCTTCAACAGCAGATTCACCGTATGATTCACTCTATGCCGGATGGCTATATGCGTATATATGTCGATGGTCAGCTTCGATCTGTCGCGTCAATGCCATATCCTATCTCCACTTTTATTCAGCCTCCGGCAGCGAACACACAACAACCAACAAGTCCCGGTCATGCTCGCTCCCCCCTCAATCACGACCAAATCAGACTGTATTTAGGTGGCTTCCGAGGTGCATTCACTGCATTCTATTTCTTCGAACGGCCGGTGCTAGCCCATGTTCCGTTTACGTTGTACCAGCTTGGACCAGGAAAGAGTGGCGAGGCGTCTATTCAGGCATGCAAGCCCTTCTCTTCCACAGGGACTCCTCAGGGTGGGAGCATTCAACCTCCGAATCCTCCGCCCATTGCAGTATTCGGTCAGGGGCTTAGTATGCAAAGAACTACTGCACCCACGGGTATTGCGGTACCCTTGCCAAGTGATGTAGCTGCGCGAGCAGCGAACGAATTGCTGGTTTCAGTCACAGCATCTGGCGCTGCACCGCCACAAGCGTTCATTCCGACACCATATGCCATGCCTTCTACCCCAGTCTCAAAGGGTGCGCAATCGGCTGGAGCGGCTGAGCTTAGCAGCCCAACGTCGGCTGTTTCCTCTCCTGCGTCAACAATAGCGTCTACCTCAACGGCACAAGGGACATCGAAGTCAAGTAAATCCACTTTCGGAACATTCCTAGCATTTTTCACAGGTAGCTCGGACAAGCCTAAAGTTGAACCTCATGTTGCAGCGGCGCAAGCAGCAGCACAATCGATTGAGACATCTGTAGGTTCCGTTGTTGTGGCAGCAGAGCCGATTCTCCTTGCATTTGGCGCGGGTACCGTGTTTAAAGACGTATGCTTGCCTTCGGGTTTCGCCCTCGTCCAGCCATCCAGTCGAGCACAGCGCATTCTGACTGTCGATGCAGTCGACTCCGGAGGAAATGCCGTGGGGAAGATCGAGGATGAGGTGTTGGAGCTAACCATGTCGCGCCTAATGACAATCCAGTCAGAAAGAAGACACCGTCAAGACCGCCTTGGTGTGAGTACACCGACACCCATCGACCCAACCAATGCACTGTTTGATATCCCATCCGCCGAGGGTGCGTCAAAGGCACATCCTTCTGGAGGCAGTGGTACTGAAATCTACGACATCTTTGGCGACCGAGTTTGTTTCGCTGGCACCTCAATTGCTTGTGCAATTAATCATACCCCGCTGGTTTATCCAACGTCACTCGTGGCGACTCGAGATAACATTGAGGCGTTCTTTGCTGTTGGTGGTATCGATGCATTGCTTATGCACCTCTCTCCCGCACTCTGGGGTAAGCCTTTTTACAGAAGAGGTCAAGCAGAAAGTGTCCTCCGCCTGCTTCTCCTTGCTATTCGACATACCGATGGGGTTGCGGCGTTGCGAGCTATCCGTGCAGCCCCACTCAAGGCACTCTTCTATGATTGCATACCGGCATCATTACGTTCGGCGGAACTCTTCTCGCTGACGCAACAATTGTTCGAAGAGATTCAAGTACAAGAGGAGAATCTTCGCCGTGAGGCCATACGCATTGCGGATTCTCAGCGTGCACTCCAGGCGCAATTTGACCAGAAGCTCAAGGAAGCACAAAAGGAAAAGGAACGACCTCCTGGTCCATTAGAAATGTGCCAGCAGGCCGGGAAATTCCCACAAATTCCGTATTTATTGTCTGTTGATTTGTTTAATCAAGTCTTGTTTGACTATGCCTACTGGTCTCCTGCAGGTCGTGGGGTTCTATCAGCCGCCGTTGAGCTCTCGTGTGCCTTCCTGACTAATAGCGATGTGTGCCGGATTCTGACTTTCGTCCCAGAGTCACTTGACCCACAACAAATTCAAGCTATGTCCCTAGCGCAACAGCATCAGACCAGGTCACCCTTATCATCATTCATGCTTGGGTGGGTATCAACCCACCTTGCGATGTGTGCGGCCGTGGGAATCGGACCAGACCTCTCAATTCTACCTGTTTCTCGCATCTTAGACAACGTTCGGATCCTGCACCATCAGTATTTCATGCGAAACGTTCAAACGGTCGTGAATGAACGTGTGTCACGGCGAGGCGTACCAAACATTCCCGCCGCAGCGTTCCCCGGACGACGGCAGAGTTTTGAGCCTTGGAAAGATAAACTCCCATTTGCTATGCTAGTTCATGCGCGTGAGCGAGTAGCGCAGATTTCGCGAGTAGAAAATGCGACCCTTCACTACGAGCTTGAGCATAGAACTGGATACTACAAGGCTGTACAAGAGGACACTCTATCAACGCTGGTGTCAAAGTCCAGCGACGGCCCAAAGCAACCTCTTCCGATGATATCGACAGCCTTTTGTACACCACACTCGAGTATGACGCCACTCTCTAAAGAAAACTCACTTTCGGCGAGGGCACTCCTCTCAGTTATAGCTCATGTAATCGCTCCCAGGAATACTGCGCAACGAAACACGGATGTACGAGCTGTCATCACATTCCTAACCGATTGTGCTGAATGCCCAGCCGGTCCTGCATCGCTTGAACCCCTCATTGCCGAGGCACTGGAAGCTCTAATTAGAGTGGCACGCTTTACCTCCGCGTTGGATGTGCATCGCGTCCTCGTTGAATGCAACGCATATCCTACTCTTTTTGCCATTCTGCGGCACGCTCCTCTCCTTGAAGTGAGTACGTGTAAGCTTCTGATCGAACTAGTGCTCTTATCACCCCGAGTCTTGCATGTACTCTTGCTGGAGAAGTGGTTCAATGATATCAGAAGCAGGAACGAAGAATTGGGTTCATCGACTCCTGCACCACCGAGGCTATCTTCTGCCCCATCTGGTGCTGTCGCAATGGCACTCGTGAGCGACGCTCGTTCGTCGGTGGAGGCATACCCTTCACCTAAGCAAGATGTCTGGAGTGGTTATGGAGCTGGAGGCGTAGGGGTTGTTGTCCCACCTTCGGACTCGCGCCCTTCAGCTATCTCGTTTGATTATAAGGGTGATGAAAAAGTGTCGAAGTTCGTCATCCATCTTGCGAGGTATTTGGTGCGCGCCTTTAGATACTCCCCGTTTTTGTTCGTTGCCGCTAGTGAGCTTGCTCGAGATATCCGAGACAACACGAATGGCAGCAGCATCACCCATGAATCAAGGGATGGTGCTATGGCGCAACCGGATAGAAAGCCTGCACGCCCTTATCTTAGCCGAATCGGGAAAGGTGTTATTCTGGTTGCCCCCAAGGATGTGGAAGCTAGCGGTCAACAGTCCACAGACTTGGCGTCTATGCCAGAAAGTAGCCCAGGGTTAGTATCTGGGTTTGATATATTGTATTCCCAGTCACTTTCGAATTCGAGTGCACGCGCGGCGACAATCCATGATGCTCTTCGACCTCGCTTGGCAGCGATTGTTCCACCTGCAATTGTCGAAATGATTGCCAATTTTGTGTTCAATGCCAGTACTCCAACGCTTGTTCAGGACCTCGTCAAAGCAAGATTCCCGACCGATGAGGTTGATCTTCAGGCCCATCCACCGAGCAATTACTTGGGTATTAGTCTCTTGATCGCAGCGCTAGAGCTTGCATCGCAATCCACCCCGCAATATCAGCAGCAACTTCTTACACAGATCCTCTCTTCAATTATGCTCTCGCCCGTTCATCTCGAATGTGTTAACGGTGTTCACTGGGAATACTTCATCACGGCATTGATGGCGGGAGCTCTGTCTATTGCTGCCCCCGTACCTGACCAAATTACTAGACCTGAAAATGATGCCAGCGGAGCTCCAGTCCAGTCACAAGTTGCCGAGGACATTGAGGTAAATGACACCATTCTGTCACCTAATGGACTTCCAACATGGATCTCTTCTCCCTCCTCAGGAGACGCAACCATCCCTCGACCTGATTCGGTAGAGGCTGAGGCGGCAGGAACCTCTGGCACCAGGTCACGTTCGGGATCTACGGCATTTAGATTCAATGTTCGGCCTAAGTCAAACTCAATAAGCATCGCTCCAGCCAATTTATCAACCCCGGGACAGCAGCAAGCTGCGCAAGTACTCCATCTTGTTTCTAGAATTGCGCATCTGATTTTGTGGTCCCAATTTGATCGAATGCCAGAATCGCCGGAAAGTATCAACATTGAGGCCATCAGGAGGGCTACCTTTTACGAAACTGCGCCTGAAGTTGTTGAAGATATCATAGCTAAAGCACGGCAACAACGCGAGGTTGATAATGCATTGACGGACGCTCCTAGCAAACCACGCTCAGATTCAGCGGCTGCTCGGCTTGATGACTGGTTCTGGTGCCTATCGAAACTCTCACTGATCTGGAGGCATACACGGGCCCCACTTGCAGCTATTCCCGAACTTGAGATCCGGCCGTCAATCCCTCCCTCGAAAGCATCAGGTAATGTCTCTGAGGAGGGTTCGAGACGACAAGCCGAGCCGTTAGTCGAAGAGAAATCTGAGCATATCGTTCGATCTCAACTGGTAGAAGATAAGAGGGGCGGCGAAAACGAAGAGGATCGAGATCTGGGTGACGAGGAAGATGAGGATCAAGATGCGCCTGAAAGCGCTGATGAGTCCAGCAAAGATTGTGACGCAGCCGCTGTCAGTGGCCAAGAATCCGGATCCTCTGCACACCACATGCAAGAAAACACCGTCAAGAATGCGAGTGGACTTGGCACAACAGCTACGGACTCATCAAGTTCCGGCGTTCTGTCGTTAGACCTTGACCTTCTCATCAAGGCCAGAGTACCTCGGCACTCCGTGTCTTCACCCTACGCAGACGACGTGAGTAGCGAGCCTCTTGACGCGAGCGATCCTGGTAATTACGTCTCACCACGCCAGTTGTGGCTTCTGCGCGTTGTCGTACTGAATCGATTGCTACGTGCGGCCCAGAACATTTTGCCGGGATTGGGCTTGCTAGAGGCGATTCCAACAGAGATTGGTGATCCTTCTCGCCGCACGGGTACGCCACAGCGAGTCTCACTGGCAACGGCAAGCGCCTTGAGTGCCGCAGCTGCCGCGGCTTCTGAAGTTGTTCGCAAACAGTTCGTCATTTTAGAGGCCGAAGAAGAGGGTGCTCCTTCCCCTGAAGGTAGCGAGGTTTCTGGCCACCGAAGACGTGTATCATCGTTGAGTTTAACTGCCCCACCCGTCTCGGTCGCCCAGTCGGTCTATTCAGCCGCGCTTACCGCTGCACAGCCGCACATTTCATACGTCTCTCGGTCCAAAGGAGAATCACAAACGCAGGTGCGACAGGATGAAACACTCAGCGCGAATGTATCCGTGTCAGAGACTGGACCTACTTCTCAGTGTATCGAATCCACTCCAGAAAGCGATCAGGCTGTGATTTCGGGTGACAGTCATTTCCAAGTATCCCTCCTCGCCACGGCTGCCGTGGCTGCAACAGCCGCATCAGCGGTGGCTAGTACGGTGTCTCCGATTGCTGCGGACAGAAATATTGTCACGACTCCTATATCGGGTGAAGTCGCTTCCCTGAGTGGGCCAACGTCTCCCACACTTCTCACCCCAGAGGTGGTCCAGATGAATCAGGCTGCGCAAAAGGAAAGTGCACGGTTGATTCACGTTGCACAAGTCCTCTCTCGCCCACGAAGCGGTTCCTTAGTTGGACACGCTGCCTCTGTGGCTTCGAATGAGCCCACAAGCCAATCCTTTGTGGAGTTGGAACCGATCCATGATCCCACTGAAATCTTCATCTCGCAACAAGGATCAGGCCCCGACCTTCCTCCCATCCTCGGCCGCGATTGGACGCGGCGCGGCAGCATAGCAATCCGAGCCACACCACCTATTGAAGACACCCTCGCAGAGGCCCAGCCTAAGTTGTTGGAAAAGCTTGGGCATCGCACCAGCCGAGCCGCTTCCATGACAGAGAGTGGAGAAACCCCTGAAGCCTACCTTGAATCGCTCATCGCGTCTGGACAACTGATGGTGGTGAGGCAAGTCAGTCCGCAACCCTTAACCGCTACGCCCGACGCCACGCCTCCCCCACAAACTTCAAATATTTCCCTCAGGCGTCAGCAGACAGGTACCACGAAGGCCTTCACATCAGGTATCTACAATGTAAGCACGACAAATCCTGCCAGTGCTTCCAGTGTCGGAGAGACCCCTAGGAGAACCGCTGCGCAGCTTGAAATTCTCAAGACTAATTTGGGTCATACGCTCGAGCTTGCAGAGTGGTTACTCTTTGAACATCCTGGGGGACATTTCGGTGCGATTCAACGTGATAAACTCTTATTCGAGCGTTTGTTGCTGCGAAACGGTCCAAAATCAGCTAATAACGCATTTATTGATGTGGCTGCCGCCTTAACCTCACCCACACCGACTCGTCGAATGGAAATGCTTCGAAAGCAGATTGAACTCAAGCAAAAGCAGGCCTCTGGCACGAACTCAGAGGGTGAGAAACCGTGTGGCAAGACGCAACGAGCGTTCTCCTTCCAGCCAGACCAGGATGAGCGCAATCCGGGATCCGATGTGGGTAAGAACAATCAAAAAGGCTATGTTTCGCCGGAAGAAATTGAGCTGCTTAAGTGGCTTGTATTCAGTGCTGCAACCTTCTTCCATAAGCAAGGACACAGAGGTCGTTCACATACCATCCGTCTGCTATTTAGATTCGCAGAGACTGTGATTCGGGATCCGTATTGTGTTTCGCTTATTGGCCCATTTTGTATTGCTGTTCATAATGTTTTCCTACATGGTTTGGCCAAGGAATGCATACGACCACATCAACCCCCTCCAATCCCGAATGCACTGGCAGCAGCTGCAGCCGCAGCTGCCGCGGCAGGCCATCCAGTAGGGGATGTTTCGCATGATGCTACCGGTCAACCACGAGGAACGGCAGTTATGCAGCATACTCTGACGGCACTGGGATTCGCTCGCACGGCATCTGTCTCCACTAGTGGTCAGCACCATGGTGCGGCAAGTCCATTACCAGGCCTCTTGACGCGGGATCCGCAGCCCTATCTTACTCCTCGAGCCGCAGAAGAGAACAGCAGGGCCGATCAGCAGTATATCAAGAATCTTCGCATCGTGATCACAATGTGCGTTGCGCTTCGAGAATCCATTGCGACATTATGTTCCCAAAATGTCGCGCCACATCACACTAATGGTTTGAGAGCGCTCCTCTTCGATCTGCTGCAGCACTGGGACGTTGGTGATCCAGAGGCAATGAGCTTGGCGAAGGATGCTTTGGTTATTCCTTCTACGCAGCACGCAAGTTATGGCGAGGCCAATGTTGCTGCGCGCTCGGCTCCACTCCCTGCACGTGACAACCCGTCCTCCATCGACGCAGGGCTAGTCCTTGATATCAAGCACAGGGCTGAGGCAACCGAGCTGGTACGGGAGTGGATGGCTGAGATTATTGAGGTTGACCCTATCCTCGCTGCTGCATGCCGGCCATTGGACATGCCCGATGCCATAGAAATCGCAGACAGCACCCGTCGTGTTCTAAGGGCGTATCAGGATTCTTTCAGGATGAGATGCGAGGACCGGTTCCGAGCCTCGCACGTACGCTGTGCGGAGCTTCTTCGTCGACGACGAAAGTACTATTTCCGTGAGGCTATGGAGGCGAACGTTGCAGACGTTGTCGAATGGGGTTTCCCAAGTCTGCTTGAGAACCCTGTAGTTGCTGTCACCGAGCTAGCCAAAGCAGTTTCGCAGGCTTCGGAGTCTGTCATCCCTACATCAATTGCGAGGTTGGAAGGCCTCGTAGGCGACGCAGCCCTTGGCTATCGCTTCGGTAACATTGTTGTCCCTGCGAATGTACTAGCCAACTACTCAGCATTAACCTCAGCTAAGACCACGCAAGGTGCGGCAAATTCACTCCAATCCACCGGCTCTTCTCCAACCAATTCTGAAGTGTCACAGTCGTCAACTATCAAGACCATTACTTCATATACTGGATCAGCTGATGGTGCGCAGACTGAGCAGCCAAAGATTGTGTGTCTCAGTCGTACGGGTTCCCGGCTCGAACTAGTATCCTCAAGCTCCGTTCTCATCGATCCTCAGGATGTCGTGCCGGTCCTTCAACCAATCGCGCTCAAGAGCAGCCGTAACCCGCGTGCAGCCGACAAGTATGGCTTAGTGCTGCCTTCATTGCTTTCGGACCCCATTCTGAGTGTTCCACTGCCGCTACCCTTAGTTCAGCCAGCTGCGGCCGTGTATCGCTCATACTCGGTCACCAATGGCACACTTCGTCGCCCAATTCACTACTTTTTGCCGCGTCGCCATGTTTTGCACCTAGAGGGTGACCGAGGAGTTGACGAAAGCACTTCAGAAAGCGCTGCGTCACGTATGGCACTTAGATGTACGGCGCAAAGCAGATTCGAGTTGTCCAGTTATATTCGAAGACTATTGGCCTATGTATATGAAACTTTGCAAACTGACCCCGGACTTTCGGCGATAGGTCTCGGTTCACCAGCCCACACTATGGCGGCATCACTAGCCCTTAGGGCCTACCGAATCGCATCACGGCTGAATGTTCTCCCGCAACCCGTGGCACAATACGTCCCAGCGTATCTTATGGCTATTAACACCATTCTAGGCGAGAACGGTGATCGCTCGACGCAAATCAGTCCCGCACAACTGCGCCAGATCGTGCAGCTGTTCAAATGTCTGTCATCAAGCCAGCAGTTCCATTGGAAGAATATGAACCTGAGTTTGGTTGGCACCAGCGACGAGTCAGATGCGAAGGACGTAGGTGCGGAGAGCTCTCAATTCTTGTTCGGTCTGAGCACCATGCAAGCTGAGGCACTCAAATTAATGGAGCTGGATCCACTGCTCCAGGGTCAACTGCAAAAGCAATGGCGTATACCAGCGAGTATGTTGCGCCTAGTTGATATTGATTCATGCAAGTCCTCGAGAGCACCGGTGGATGTAGCAACGTCGACAGAACGCGAGGCGAGCTCCGAATGGATTCCGCTTGATGGGTTGAACCTTGCAATCGACAATGGATACCGCGTACTTCACAATGGACATTTCCCTTTCGGGATGCGACGTATCCTCAAAGTAATGCTAACGCCACAGACGTTGGAAGCACCGGTGCTTGACCACGTTGCATCAATCAATGTTCAGGCCCACGATAAGCGTTTGATTCTCGTGGAGGCGACTCGACGTAGTAAGGCTCAGGCTGCTGCTGCAGCAGCAGCTGTATCGGCAGCATTGGCACAGGTAGCACCCGGAGACACAGCGATGCTTGGAACGGATAGTGCTGATATGTGGACCGCTATGCTTAAATTGGGAATGGCAGCTCAACAGAACATGTCCCAGGTCGATTTAGACTTGGACACGGCCACCAACAGCAGTGTCGATCCATCTCAGCCAACACCTTCAGCTGTCAGCGCAGACTCGCAGTCGGTAAGTGCAGCCGAAAATGAACTTGATGAAATCGGTATTACGCCTTCTCAGACTCACGTCTCTGATTTTGCTGGCGATGACGGTAGTGAAGCGGGTGGGGACGTCTCCACCTCGAAGTCAGATGAAGATGACCCGAACATCGATCAGAATGAGGATGAGACGGAACGTGGATCTACCTCTGAAGTCTCGCAGTTTGTCACAGAAGATGATGTACAATCGCGCTTGCAACTGTTTACTCAGCGGCCACCCCTCACGCTATTACCGCAGATTAAGTCTATTGCATCCAGCGCCGCTAACGATCCCTACGCGACATCTCTTACGGGTTACCATCCACCCGACGATGTTTATATGGGTCCAGAAGAGGGTCATAAGGTCTGTCTTATCTTGCCTCATGCAAAGTATGAGGGTTCGCTCTCAATTACAGCAACGTCCATCTTGTTCCGAGGACGATATTGTGGTGATTTCATCCCGGTCCTTTTCCAGCTGGAAACTGGAACGCATTCACTGCTAACTGCCTTGATGGGTCAGCAGGGGTCGTCACAACTTCAGTCACCAAACTCTCAGACTAGTGGGGCATCCAGATCTGAGTTAACATCTTCACCGACGCGAAGCACCGGAAGCGACTCAGTGGCATCGGGAGCAACGAACGCCTCTAGCAAAGCCATACGAAGCGATTTCCTGGCTGGGGCCCTCTCTCCGGCAGCTTATCTTCCCTCGAATTGTGACCGTGCTGCGGAGCTATTAGAACTTGGATACACACCAGAGCAAGCTACTGCGATTGAAATCGCACGAGTACGGCATGAAGGCATGGTGCCCCCACAAATCGTTCTAGATTTGCCATTGCTAGAAATTACCCGTGTAGTTGAAGCGACGCATGTAATGAGGCCAAACGCGTTTGAGGTCTACTTAACATCCGGTCAGAGTTATTTCTTTAGTACACTGCATCCATCACACGAAGATGATGCTCTGAGGCGACAATTCGATTACCAGTGTGAAGCTGAACTCCAAGCCCTTATAGATGGACATGTCAAAAGGTACGCAGCTCGTATCGAGGCCGAAAGACGTAAGGGTTCTCAGGCGTTCAATGAGTATATGAATCGGGTTCGACTTAATGCCTTCGAGATGTTCCGAAACCGACATCAAGACCTTGAAGAGAAGTTCAACACATTCCGCCTTCAGCACCGCAAGATCGAAGCAAAGCGTGCGTCGAAGCTTGTGGAGCTGATACTTCACCGATGCCATGCTCTCAAGCGCCCCTTGGTTAATTCAAAGCAATTCCCTAAGCTCTACGAAGTAGCGAGCACTTCACTTCCCGTCTCGGCTCATACCGATCTGTCAATGGGTCCGTCCGACAACGCTACCGAGAGATGGCGCCGAGGCGAGATGAGTAACTTTGACTACCTCATGTACCTGAACATTGCTGCGGGACGCTCCTACAACGACCTTACCCAGTATCCTGTATTCCCATGGATCCTATGTGACTATGACTCCCCTACGATCGACTTATCCGATCCGCGAGTCTATCGAGATCTCACGAAACCAGTAGGTGCCCTCAACCCCGAAAAACTGGAGACATATCAAGCCAAGTACGATAGTATCGCTCTTCTGGGCAATCATGGTGCCACAGAAGGCGATACCTTAATGAAGCCGTTCTTCTATGGTTCGCATTACAGCTCTGCTGGTACAGTTCTACAGTTCTTGATCCGGCTTGAGCCATTTACCTCTCTCAGCAGCATTCTGCAATCGGGCCGCTTTGACCTTCCTGACAGAGTCTTTGACGGAGTGCCATCCGCATTCCGTTCAGTGTTGACAAATCTTGGTGACGTTAGAGAATTGATTCCTGAATTCTTTTACCTGCCCGACATGTTCCGAAACGGTAACGGCATTGACCTCGGCGCCAGGCAAACCTCGCCACTCAGACTGGGCGATGCAGTTCTCCCTAATTGGGCCCGGACCCCAGAGGAATTCGTTCGTATTCACAGAGCAGCACTAGAGAGCCCGTATGTCTCAGCAAATCTGCATCACTGGATCGATTTAATTTTCGGACATAAGCAGCAAGGCAAGGATGCGGTGGATGCGAAGAACGTTTTCTACTTCCTTACCTATCCATCGCAAAGTTCATTCGATCGCATCACCGATGCAACGATCCGCAAGGCAACGCTTGACCAGATTCAATGTTTTGGACAGTGTCCCGTGCAGCTGTTTACAAAGCCCCATCCACAGAGGCTTGTGCAGCCTCACCATCCGTTCGGTGTCAAACCCCCTTGCCCAAGGCTCTCGACGAATTTCTCAGCACGTGTTTCGTTCACATTGACTCCAAATATCAGTACTTCTGAAGAGATCCAGCTACCTTTGTCGTCTCAACAGCAGCAGTTGAGCCAAACTTTTGCACCAGGTCCTCAAGGGCAAACTGGTGCTGCTACAGCCATCTCGTCGCTCGCGCTTCCTTTTGAGGAACATGTCGATCCAACATTCCCTATCCATCGAGTAGCATCGCTCGGTGTCCCAACATTAACCAAGTTGGGTATTCCTCAGGCGGACGCACACGCACTTGTCGAGGAGTCCCGTCGTCTTTTCCCCCTGAGTTCTCAAACGCCAGCCTCGTTGTCTCGTTCTGCCTCGGTGACCTCGCCTCCCGCAACCCGGACTCCCACCTTGGCTCAACCCGATTTCGTAGCTGGTCTTACGAGCCCAGTCGACCCAGCTCCAAGGACCTGCGTCGTCCAGTCTGCGGGTGAGACGAAGACCCCGGGGCTTCCTGGATACTATACATTCCAAGTAATGTATCACTATCCTGCTGTTGGCAGTGCAAATGTATTCACCGATCTCAAAGACCAAATTGATGTCTGCGACACCACCGATATTCCGAGTGTTGTGCGTCTCACAAGCCTCGCGCGTCAACAGCAGCTCCAACAGCAGCAGCCGATCCATATAAGTGGATCACTCCCTGGACCAGACGGTAATGAACATTCCTCAACCGGGACTCAAGGTGCTGTCGCCTCGATCAATGCAGACGTTTCCGCAGCACCAACCTTCATCAAGCTGACGATGGGCACGCATCACCTTGTTGCATGTCACACGGCGCCTGCATTGACATCTCAAATCTTCGGACTGACCTCATTCCTAGAGATCCAGAACCCTGTCCCTGAATGGATGTTTATTGAAACACGGCCTAGGACCTCAACGGATGAGTATCAAACAAATCCGAGCGCCACATCTTCAGCGGCAGATTCTACCGCCGCAACTTCGGGCCCTGATCAGGACTACGGTGGGCTCTATGACTTTGAGGTGATACGAGGCGCCAGCACTGGAGAAGGCACGGAAGATGGCAGCGTTGCTGTGACAGATCTGACATTGTCGTCTCGATCGACGTCGGAACCCAGTCTTGGCAATGTAATTCCACCTCCACCACCCGGATTCGTCAGAGCACCTCGCCTTGAGGAGCTGGATCGCAGGCAGCTAGTGCATCCTGCATTCCTTACCCCTCATGAACTGCAGGCGACACCTATACATATGATCCTTTGTGGTCACTGGTCCCATACTCCTCTGCCAACACTGCGCTATCGTAAATCCGCGGAGACCCATTCTCAGTCTGCAAAACTACTTGGTAAACTGCTTACGCAGCTTAAGTCGAAGAAGCTCCCTGTGCCCGATTGGTTTGGATTCTTGCGGGTACCGAGACCTCTTACAAAGCCGAAGCTCCCGAATACGGCCTCACATCAAGTCACACTCGATCAGCTCTTTGCAAACACGCCCGATGGACTTCTCATCAGCTCCCTCGAAAGAATTTGGAACACTCCATCAGGGCCACAGCCTTCAGCACAGCAACATGAATTTGTGTGCGAAGCGAATGAAACGGGCCACTACTTGTTTGTGGGCGGCGCAAATGATGGATCCATCAAATGTGTGCACTTGTCGACAGGCACTGGCGAATCAAAGATTCTAGGCAGTTCGACGGCAGGACATACGTCAGTGGTTACTGCAATCAAGTTGAGTAGTGATGGTCAGTGGCTCTTCAGTGGAGATACACAAGGCAAAATCGCGGTATGGAACGTCTCTTCTTGCGCTCCCCACATCTTTGCCAACGTTGGAACTGGCGCAGCTACACCTGCGACTTTAGTTGCATCGTTTGCGGCAACAGTCCGAGATGCTGATTCGATCACAGGGCCATACTCTAATCTCGCATCAGCCGTTGCAGCCGCAGCCGGCGTGCAGGCTAGTTTGGGACACCCAGCCCCACATGGTGCGGCAATGGCGAGGTTGCCCTCTGTACTCTGGGATGTGAACAACGGAATTCCACCGAATGGAGGTGGCAGCTTGACCATGTCGAATAATGCCCAAACGCCTAGTTCTCCATTATTGAGGGCGTTCAGTCCATTACCTGCTCAACCTACTGCAACATCATCCGTCGCGCCTGGACGTATCATCGCTTTTGCATCCAATTCGTATTGCGGAACGTTCGCGGCACTTGCAAAGGACGTTACGGGAGCGCGTGGTGCAAGAGTTCTCTTGTTTGCTGAAAACTCGATAGGTTCAGTCACCGCGGGTTCTCTGGGCAACGCCACATCATTACCTGGATTGCGTACACCAGGAGGTGTCGCAGCGCGCGCCGTTGCAGGTGCAGAGGCACTCGGACTCGATTACTCGTGTGGAAGTTCACCGAATTGCATCCCTGGTCACATTGAACTCCTCGCAGCGATCGACCTACCCCCAGCGCTTTCGGGCGCGCACTTAGCCATCACCGAGATGGGTAACATAGTCGTCGCATGCCGACGGAAGAAGCTCTGCGACAGAACGAAGCGCATCATTGAGACGAGTGACCGTCTGCTGCTCATCTCACCATCAGGACATGTTATTGCGGATGCTGAAGCTGGCGGTCGGGTCACATGCCTACTTGCGACAAAGCCTCATCCTCCGTACATCACTGATGGGTTCATATTTGTGGGTATGGCCTCAGGCAAAGTCGCGATCCGATGCGCGGCTACGTTCAAACTCATGGTGGTCCTCAAGTGCTATGGAGCCAGTCCTCACTTTGAAACCTCTCAGGATGTTGGCTCGTCAGAGACTGAGCTCGAAGGAGTGGACTATACACAGTGTCCTCCCAAATCGGGTGTCGTGGCGCTGGATCTGTCATCCAAGAATACCTACCTTGCAGTTTCTACAAATGCGCCCTGGCAGCCACCCTCCGCTGCTTCTTTACAGCGCCTGGATACCGGTCAGGATGTCCAAACATCATTCTCTTCCTCGCTAGATCCCTTCACAAAAATCGCAAGAGCCTTTGATCCGAACGCATCCAGTGAAGGTGGCCGGCTAGTCCTATTTGCCCTGCCTTCGACAGTCCCCCACAAACACCAGGAGGGCTTCTATACCGAGTTGGCTCTGCGTGCTCTCCATGCTCGCAATAACCTTGAGCTTCGACTCAAGCAAGAGCGAGAACAGCGAGAACGCGAGCAACAAGAAAGAGAACAGCAGAAGGCGCAATCGTCCTCTAAGTCTCTTGCGAGCAGCGTCCTTGGCTGGTTCAGGCGTTGATCAGCTATGCGCGCATATCTCCTGTTGGCATACAGGATGCGGCCAGCATAGAATTTCTTGACGAAAAATATGCATAAACCTCACGTATTTACTATGAAAGCTATTGTTTTGAATTTACCGCGAGTCATCGATGCATCTGTCCTTGGTCAGACCAGAGATCTGTTCCAGCTCAGTCAAGCGGAATGAAGAAAATTGTCCGAACCGGGGGTGCGGAAATATCGATCAAGTGACAGTTTTTGGACTTGTAACAAGTGTGTGGAATAAAAGATTTGCAGTGCAATATCGAGGGATTTGCGGGATACTCCACGTTATAAACTGAATCGAAGGGATTTGCAGCTCGCTATATACTTGAAGTTTAGTCTATTGCCTTAGGATACCGCTGTTTCATGCCTAGATCCGCGGTACGCGTGCATAGGGACCTCCTTTGTCGTCGATTTTCACTTACGGAGTTGTACGATCTCTGCCCTCGTGGCGTCTCCTTATGTAGAAAATTGTAGATCTATCCTGAGAATCCAAGTGGTACCTGGATAGCGATATTTCTCGACCGAGATCCTTGAAACACGCGAGATCCGCGACCCGTACATGACCTGCTATGACAAGTGACCACCGAGGCCAGATCGAATATCCGATGGAGGGATCCGACGAGCCTTCAGGTCGTAGGGACTCACAACCATCTCTCCGCAATGCTGCACAATGTTTGCGTGAGGTGGCTAATCACATACTCGCCGAACTGAAGCGCAAGCTACACGAGGTCGAACATTTTGTGTCGCTCAGATCTGCTGCTTTGGATCAATCGTTGCCCGGCTCAGGGTCGGACAGAGTTTATGGGCATTCCTTGACAGAAGTTCACGGACTTGACAATGGGTCACGGCCTCGGAGCCTGACATCGATTCGCTCCGCGAGTAATGCTACATATAGCCCCGCCTCGCAGCCTGAGTCCGTCAGTGACCCGGTCTTGGAGGCTGAGCTTCAGGCCTTAGCAGACTTTACGTTTAACTTTAATATGAGCGATATCCGAGTGGGCAGCTTGGCCTCGCTCACGCCCTCCCGATCTGCTCCTCAGCCATCACCCTCCCCTTCTGTCAGTGTTGCCATCGACTCCAGTATGGTTGGAAACCAGCTCGAGCTTCCTGACCCTGGAGAAGACGAGGAAAGCGCGCACGATATGACGGAGGACGATAACGAAGAGAACGCAGAAAGCACGGAGGATGAAACTGACGATGGCGATGAGAGTCAAATGGCTGATGATAGTGATGATCTGCTAGAAAACTATGAACTCGCCAGCGACGACAATTCAGACCACTACGATGATAGTGACCGTGAAGCCCAGGGCACCTCTCATTTTATGATGCACCATGGAGTTTCGATAAGACGATATGGAAACCATCGTAAATGGATGGATTTCCTCAATCTCGAGATGAATTGGAAAGCTCATGAGAATGTCGCTCGGCAGTTTGAAATTGCGATTAAGGCCTGCCGAGAACTTGCAGCCTATGCGAACGAATTATTCAACCTGGTTTCCCAAGCGAGTTCGTCTGTGTCGAAGGAGGTTGGCGCTGCACCTACGACATGGACTGAAACCGAGATTCACCTTGGGCAGCAGATTCTTCTCGCCTATCAAGCTTTGACGAAAATGCAACTTGTGAACAAGAAGGTCATCCGAGAGCTTCAGGCAGTCAATCATGCTCCCAACCTAATTTCACATCTTGACTTTGACATCCAATCAGTGAAAGGTATTAATGTGCGTGAAACAATTCAGGCTCTTGAAACCGCTCTCGCAAATCATCAACAGAGTATCAGACCATCGAAAGTGGAACCAAGTTCCCGAACGCAGACAATTCGAAGACGATCTAATCACTCTCTGACCGACACATCGAGCAATCAATTACTCGTGTCTACCAATACTACGGAGAATGACTCGACGGATGTACGTGAAACTTTGCTCCAGGTTCTTGCTTGTATATGTAGGCGTAAGCCCAGTACGTCAAAAGTGAAGAATGAAGAGCGCTCAAACTGGAACGGAAGCGGTGCCTCATTTGTTTCGAGTATTTCTACTGTTCCAGCTGCGGCTTCTCTCATCTCACGGTCTACAGTGGCTAAAACACCTTCAGAAGACGACGATATCCACGAGATGCACGGCTGCACCAAGCTTGTCGTATATCTCGATGGCACGGGCCAGAGGCTAGGTGATGCAATCAACCAGATCCGAGAAACCTTCGAATCAACAACGGTTGAAGTTATCCGCCAATCGCGCAGGTGTCCTATGTCATCCATACTACTGTGGCCGACGCAATATCTGAACCCATCAAAGTTGTTGTCCTGCTGCTGTGTTTTGACTCGTGGGTGTAGATGTACGAAGAGACTCGCCCACAAACTTCGATCTCTGAATGGTAATTTTTCGGAGCCGCATTCCCCTACATCTCACGAAGCATTAGAATGTCTAATCAGGCCATCACTCTCGAGAGCAAGGTACTTGAGTTTTGCTGCACTGACATTCCTTGTCATGGCGCTGTCGCTTGCCTTCCCCAACTTGAGCCAGCTCGACATTGAAGGATTGCACGGCCATGGTATCAACGTTACACTAGCAAAGGAAGTTCCTGGCAGAAGTCCCACTGCCATCCATACTACGATCGAAGATACAAAACCGAAAAGTTGTAGTACTTCACCAAGACACCCCAGATTGCCAGGCTCCCGTCGATTCCAAGCAACTTGGTCGAAGTTCGCACCCAGGTGGCTGAGCTTCCACGTGACGGGTAACGGACTCCCATCGGGGAGAATCAAAGATGCGAAATGTGTTGATCAGGGTTCTCAGCGGGCCTGGCCAGGAGGTGCATCCTCGGGCAGTCGTATATCTGATTCCCTTCCACTTGGAAGAGCAATTGAAGATCTACTCCTCAGAGTGCTCGTTTTTTTGTTTACGTTTACCTTAGGCCCACTAATGTTCGTATCCGTCAATCGATCTCATGTGATCTCACGAGGGATGCTATGCATCGAGCACTCTCTTGATTCTCCTGCTGAAAAGCTGCTATCGATAGTTCACCAAGCTCTGAGTCTTAGGAATAGTACTAGTAGTCGAACAAGAAGCCAAGTTGACGATAATCCAAGGAGCAACGACTCCCGAAAATTTACTACTTACCCCACGAAACAACTTTGTATCTCCCCTGATTCCCTTGGGGCGCAAGTGGCAGAAGCTCTATACCTCGAACGTATTGAACGGTCAGACCTGAACTCGCGTACTGAGCTTCAATGCATGACTGGTCAGCACTCAGACCTCTGGTTCCCCGAACGGTGTGGCATATGTTTAGCGCCAATCAGATGGCCCCATCATCGAACGGCGAAACTGCGAGAACAAGTCTCCCATCCATCTAGTGTGCCTCTTTCCTCCGATGACGTATCTCTGCTCGACGACGATGGATCAGAGATTCCACTGCCCCTGCTTGACTCATATGGTGGCAACTGCTCAGGGCACTTAAACTCGATGCTCTGCGCAGCGCTTGAATCCGCGGCATTGGCGGATGAGGCTCCAATGCGCCCAAGTTGCTCGGGGCGACATATATTCCATCGCTCATGTCTCACATCATGGCTAGCTCGCAAGTCTGTCTGCCCCTTGGACAACACTGTCGTCAAGACCGCTGCAATAGCCGCGAACTCGGTCACTTTGCTCAGCGCTCGACTGGAGTCCTATGAGCGACGGTTCAAGAGCCCTGTGGCTCCGGGGAGAGTCTCAGCCCCTTCGCAGTGCTAGTTCGTTGAACCCAGTCACTCGCTCGTGCTCATGCCGACTACTACGTCGCATCTGACTACGTTGCATTGATGAATGTTGCCCTCTCCGTGCGTGTGTACTTATAATCCTGTGCAAAATAAACTCGGTTAAAAATAGTAAGTCCCTGGTTACCACGTCGCCCTATGTAGCTTCTTTATTAGGTGAAATGCGCTGAATCGTTCGTGCGCCCCTGCACAAGCCAGTGCTGCCTCAGGAATCCTTCTCATGGTCGTGAGCTAGCCTGAGCTCGCCTTGATGCGAATTTCGAATTCTCGGGCCAGGACGGATAGACACACCTTCGCAATTGAGGGAAGGGAGAAATCAGGGAAAAAAACGGGTCTTTTACATGCTTGGTTTAAAGCATCCGGGGATGCTGCGGAAGATGTCACAGCTTCGAATGATGTCTAGCCTCATTGTATCCCATTGGCAAATATTATACCTGTCTAGACCAACCCCTTCGCGAGGCAAAAGAAGCTAAACGCCATGTTCTCTCGACTTGTCCGAAGTGCTCAAACCACTGCGTCGAGCCGCGCTCTCGCACGCGCATTCACCACCTCCACTAAGCGCAAGATCAAGGTGGAAAACCCCGTCGTTGACTTGGACGGTACGTATTTTCCTCGACCGAGCCTGTTTAGGCCTCGCTCTCCCCCGCTTTTCTCCTCAAGTTCACTGCTCCGGAACTAGTCGGAGTTTGTGGAATCACCGGGTATACCGCCTACTGCGCATTTGACAGCTCGGATGGCGTTGAAAATGTGTCCTGTTACGCGCGTCACTCATCGTGCACTCACTCCGATGCTCCATGACATCAACTCTAGGTGATGAAATGACCCGAGTCATCTGGGACAACATCAAGAAGAAGCTTGTGTTGCCCTACCTCGACATTGACATCAAGTACTTCGACTTGGGTCTGCCTAACCGTGACAAGACCGAGGACCGCGTGACCATCGAGGCTGCTGAGGCGATCAAGAAGTACAACGTTGGTATCAAGTGCGCCACGATCACTCCCGATGAAGCGCGTGTCAAGGAGTTCAATCTCAAGAAGATGTGGCTCTCGCCTAACGGTACCATCCGTAACATTCTCGGTGGTACCGTCTTCCGTGAGCCCATTGTTGTGAAGAACATTCCTCGTCTCGTGCCTGGCTGGACTCAGCCCATTGTCATCGGTCGTCATGCTTTCGGTGACCAGTACAAGGCACTTGACTTCGTTACTGACAAGCCCGGCACCTTCGAGGTTCGCTTCACTCCTGCTGATGGCTCGGCTCCTCAGGAGTGGAAGGTCTTTAAGTACCCCGAAGAGGGTGGCTGCGGCATGGCAATGTACAACACCGTTGAATCCATCCGTGCTTTCGCGCACTCTTCGTTCCAGTATGCTCTCATGAAGAAGTGGCCTCTCTACCTTTCGACGAAGAACACCATCCTCAAGAAGTACGACGGTCTCTTCAAGGACATCTTCCAGAAGATCTACCAGGAGCAGTACGAGCAGGAGTTCAAGAAGCTCGGCATCTGGTACGAGCACCGCCTTATTGATGACATGGTGGCTCAGGCTCTCAAGTCCAACGGTGGTTTCGTCTGGGCTTGCAAGAACTACGATGGTGATGTCCAGTCCGATATCGTCGCTCAAGGCTACGGCTCGCTCGGTCTCATGACTTCCGTGCTTGTCTGCCCCGATGGTAAGACTGTTGAGGCCGAGGCTGCCCATGGTACCGTTACTCGTCACTGGCGTGAGTACCAGAAGGGTCGCCCCACCTCGACCAACCCTATTGCCTCCATCTTTGCATGGACTCGCGGCCTCGCACACCGTGCCAAGTTGGACAACAACGCTGACCTCGCTGCTTACTGCAAGTCGCTCGAGGAGACCTGTATTGAGGCCGTTGAAGCTGGCAAGATGACCAAGGATCTAGCGTTGTGCATCCACGGCAAGGATCTCAAGCCCGAGCACTACATGGAGTCCTTCGAGTTCCTTGACGAGATCAACAAGCGCCTCGCTGACAAGATGAACCGCACTTTGAACTAAGACCCCAATTGATCCTTTGTTCATCTTCTCTGTCTCAAGAGCTTCTGACCGCAGCAACAAACTAGTGAGTACATTTGCCGATGGTGTAGCAGTAGTAAGAGAATAACTCGCCAAAAACACTCTATGTACATGTGTTAAAACAGGTGATCCCTCATTTCTACGACTGTGATTGCATCAGACTTTGAGCGTACGGGAAGAGAAAAGTCAAGCAAAAATACCCTAGAAGTATAAAAAACGCGTTGAAGTCGCTTGTAGTCATGGTATTCATGGAGAGATTAACCAACCCCGTAAGCAAGTTTGAACCTATGAAGTAGATCATCGCGTTTCGATTGACCAGAGTGTGCAGTTTTGTCGGCTGGTAGCCCCTTTTAAGGCCTCTAGGGTCGCCAAAACTCCAGCTTTGCAGAAACAGCAGTATGATACCGGCTACCAAAATCACGAAAATGTAACCAATGTTACAAAGGCGTCTCGATACACGAATCAATAACGCGATGTTGCTTTCAGTAGGGACGAGATGGCCGCAAATGCCAAGGAAGAGAAGGAATCCCAGCATCCAGGCTGTTATCCTGAAGTTAAAATACACACGACCACTTTCTCTAGTAAGGTTTTGGCCCCGGGCTGGTTCTGTGTTCTCGGCAATGGATAACATTGGGAGCATAGCTACGATCGTAAAGCACGCCAGTGCGATGTATCCTGGAAGGGATACAAGGCCTTCGCGGTTCGCTGCAATCCAGAAGCTGAGGGGCGAATGGCCTGTAGGCAGTTTCCCCCTACAATCTTGGATGAAACGGGTGCCATCGTGAAGCACATAATCAAGTCCTGACATAAGCTTCTTTTGCTCACCTGGCTGTGATGCCATGCACACTGTGAATTCTTGCTGATGCAAGAGGAAGCCAGTCTGAATACCAAGCATTGCAAGGCCCAGTGTTGTCGCGAGACACAGTCCCAACCACACGCCACTCACGGAGATCGCGGGTGTGTTGTCTTTTCGACGGACAGAAACCGTGGGGGTGATCATCCAATGCAGCAATGATAGCACTAAACTTACAGCGCCAAAGGTTATAAAGAAATTCCAGTTGCGGCCATATTCTGACATGTGCTTTTGATAGTTCACAGAGTCATTAACCACATCGCGTATAATCCCAAGAACTAAGAGGATCAGGTGCTTGTACCAGGCCTGACTCTCGATAGACCTGCGATACAGCAGCGTGCGAAAGAAAGGATGAACTAACGCTGCACAAAATACAAACGCTCCGACACCGAAGTCCATGAGGGAGACACCATGGATTTCCGTTTTCGCAAACCTCCGAGGAAAGATATGAAAGTCCACGGCTAGGATACATACTGCAGTTAGTATAAGCACGCATGCACGGAAGTGTGTCAGTGCCGATCTGAAATTTACCTCGGTTAGCGTCTCAACGACACGCTGACCACGCTTTTTAACAGCCTTGGTTACCAGCCAAAGGAGAAAGCCCACAGGCAATGCAGTCGAATATGCCGCCAGGCTTTGGACGCATACCAGCAGTAAGGGAAAGACACTGAGAAGGAATACAAGTACCTTACGAGCCCATGGATGACTGATGAATGGTGTGGACGTGCTCAGGAACTCGATCGCCGAGTGGCTCCACTGAGTCGCCTGGTTGGTTAAGGACGAAGGAATAATGGACAGATATGAGATAAGCTGGCTGCAAGCACTGAGATCGTGCTACTAGTCTTAGCTCACATGGAGGAAGCCCTGTCAACGTACCGGTATCACGAGCAAGAGTGTGAAAACTTCAATGAAGGTCGAGCCTGTGTGACCCTGGACGAATTGCTCCTTCTGGAGCCGGACGGCGGGATCCATCAGGACAGCGGGCTACGCACGCAGCCATTCAGACGCAATGTGTGCCGATGCAATAAAGTCTTCCCACGTGCGGCAACACAGTCCAGAAAACTGTGGTGCAGAACTGCGGGTCAGCCGAGGAATCAGACTAAGGCAAGAATATGTGCTTTTTAGCTATTGAGTGAAAAATAGATTAGCTCACGTCTAGATACCACACGTCCCTTTGTCAGAATACCGAGTAGATAACAGGATCACTAGCTGGATCGCGAGATCTGGACGAGGCGGAAATGTGTCAACGAAGGTTTGAATTCAGAGGATCTTGGTTTTAGATTGTAGATAGTCAAGAACTGAACGTCCACACCACGCCACGCAAGCCATGAGGAAACACAACAATCTCAGGACAGGATGAATCACAGCGTGACAATTGAGTTTATTCATTCTGGATTAAAGTGTAAAAACTGCGAGAATTGAAGTTGGAAACACCTTATGTTCAACTCCTGCAGGAGCAGTTAGTGACCTTCGAAACGAAAATGTTGAATACAGTAACTTGATGGAAAGCACACTAGGCTAAGATGAAAGAGACGCATCAGAAATGAAGCCATATGCGTTGGAACATTGTAAATGCAGGCGCTCCGCAGTTGGGCGCTCCGCAGTCGGTCGCTCTTCGAAATGATGTGGAGGTTAACTATGACGATCTAGTAAACACTATAAATTCCAATCCTCATCATCATCCAACTGCCATAAGAACGGATGCATAAGTGCCTGCTCAGGCGTTGGTCGCTCTTCGGGTCGCAACCGCAACAACTGGTTCAAGAAATTCGCAAACAACCCCAAGGACTCGTGTGGAGCGAGTTTCGCGGGGTGATGCGGACCGAAAAATCGAGCCCTCGGGTTGTACGGGTTCCACAGATCCGCGAGGTCTGTGCTGGCATTTGCTGGGCTCTGCTGTTTCGTACGAATCTGCTTGAATTGTAGGATGTGTTCGACCCGATCATCCTCAAATGGCCTCGGTGGTGGCTTGACACCTGGCCACTCGGTTGGGTGGCATGCTAAGAGAGCACTGTAGAGAGGCCCCAAGGCATTCTCGCCGTCGGGTCCTAGCTTCATGGCGCCAGATAGAGTCGATGTCTGCGCCTTCATCACCTGGTCGGAATATTTGGCCGTTGCCTTCATTTCTTCGATCTCAAGCTGATGCAGCTCACTCTTCCAGTGATCATCGAGTAAGTCTAGATCTTTCCTCGTCAATGGCGTGCCATAATGCAGCCGTTGACGGTTAAGTTTGACAAGACGGCCACGGAATTTGCTTGCGCGCTCATCCAGTGGCAAGCTCTGGAGTTTTTCCCAGAGAGAATTTAGATCGCGGCTGTTTCTCTTGCTGTCACCGTCCGCATCCGCCTCGCCTTCATCATCCTCACTGCACTCCTCGTCTTCGTCCTCATCACCATCTAAGAATCCATCATTAAAGTCAGGATTCTCGGGATCGATTCCGTACGCTTGAAGCTCTTCATTTGCTTCAACTGCACGCAACGCTGCTTCTCGCTCTTTCTTGATGTCATTGTAAGCGGCATAAATTTCAGCCATTTTTGCCTCGTGCTCTTCGCGTAAGACGCGGAGCTGTTCTTGGCATCGGAGATCTTGTTGAAGACGAGCATGAGACAGAAGACGCGCAAGAATCGAGGTTGGTCGGGGTCGTAGAAGAGATTCTTCAATATGGTCCAGGTTTTCGAATTTCTGAGCATCCATACCCCCGATTTTGTCAAGATCCTCCCAGGTTGGGTATAGTTTGGTATCTCTGCGTTGGAAGACTTCATACCATGTGCGAGCCTTCAAAGTGGCCTCTGTTGTTGCGCCCTCAGGTGTCGTGACAGGTACCGTAAGCTTGTGCATCACACCTCCGGAGACTAGGGGTGCTAGACAGACAGTGTCGTCTTCATCATTGAGTAGGTGTGCCTCGGGGTTCAATGGCACCTGCGCAACGAGTCGGAAGTAATTCTGTGACATGCGGCCTTGTCGGAGCATATCTTCGGGGAATGGCCCGCAGATCGCCTGCATGCGCGCTAGCACAATTGGTAAGGAACGGGTCGTAAACAACGGCTCTCCGGTGAAGCATTCGTACAGGATGCAGCCAAGCGACCACATGTCCGGAGCACTTGGGAAACTTGTGTAGGGAAGACCTAAGATAACCTCAGGAGCGCGGTAGGTTCGGGACTGCGCATATTCCGGAGGCACATTGTGGCTGTAACATGAGCTTCCGAAATCGATCAAGCGGACTCGAATCGGATCGAACTGATCTACTAGCACATTTTCCGGCTTCATATCATTGTGGGTGACGCCAAAGCAACGGAGGAACCAGAGTGAGATTAACAGTTGCCGTGCAATTTCTCGGATTTTGCGGATAGAGAAAAAGTGATTCCCTGTAATGAGCCGTGTAATGTTCGGGGCGATTTCTTGAACCGACCCGTCATTGAAGACAATCTGAGACACAGCATATAAATCCATAAGACCTAGTCGGAAGCACATAATTAGGTGCTCCTTATAGTAGAAGTATGTGTACAGCCGTGATACGTGGAATTCGTCGTTCGGATCAGCCTCATTAAGGAGGGTAGTGATTCGAACCTCGTCTAAGGCCTGATCCAAATTATTCTTTGTGTTGTTCATGATCTTCAAGCACACTTTGTAGCGAGTGTTGATCTCTTCGGCGATATAGGTTTTGCAGAACGCAGCGGCACCGGCTTGCGCGATAATTCTAAAGCGCTGAGCAACAATTGTGTCTGGCTCTGCTGGAAAGTCTGCAGTTGGTTGAAGTCCAGACTGAAGTGGGATAGGTGAAACGATAGGAAGCGCAAATGCCGTAGGAATCTCGATCTTAAGTAGAGGGATGGCCTCTGCAAGTGCGAACCCTACCTTGGTATCAACCAATTCATCGAGATTCGAGTGTAAAAGGCGATGTAAGTAGTCCACCGTCAGCGAACACTCAGTGGGTACATATTTCAAAAGCGTCGCGTTGAGGTAGGAGATAATGGAGGTCTGTGCCAAAAATTGAGGCTTGGTTGCGAGGAAAACGCGCAATGCTTCGAGAGTGGCTTTTGCCTGCTCTCGAGCTAGTGGCCTTTGGATGTGGTGGTAATCGATTCTCCACCAAACGTGCGATGACCTGGGATCGGGGATGACTCGCAGGTGCGGACTCGAGAGAAAACTCAAGTCATCCTCATGGCTTTGACCCTCACTATCGTAGCTCTCCGCTAAGCTCAAATCCTGTACGTCAGAATCGTCAGGAGAAATCAAACGAACACGCCTTGACCTTGGGATGCGCTCCTCAACATAGTAGTGAACAGCTGTGCTACGGTGGCTCCAAAGGGGAACAGGAACAAGCACACGAATATGTGAAGCACTCTTCCTTGCGTACTCTGCAGAGGCCGTTAGCGCATAACCTCCATGGTGGTTCTGATCCTTGCTCTCAACTACTGGAGGCTGAGCTAGCTGCAAAGGCGGAGGACGCATCGTTCTGTCAGCGTCCTGCGGCTGACCCGGGCTCGTTTGTGAAGGAGTGAGTGGCGGATGCTGTTGATGAGAATGTGGATTTTCCTGAAGATGCTGCGGAGGATTTGAATCTGCATCCGCACGACGGCCCAGAATCGAATCGATCGACCTCCGCAAGACCTCGTAAGTTGAGGTCAAAAAGGCTGCTGGCAATCGGATACCGTGGGTGTTGGACACTTGCTTCTCTTCAGTGGTGGAGCTCGCATCACCGGAGACTCGCGCAATGTCTTCGTGCTGCGACAGTGCCTCTTGGTGAGACCGAGAGAGCTCCTGCCAAACCTTCCCGTTCGATGACTCAGGGTTAGCTTGTGGATCATTCACTAGAGCCTCGTCATCAGGTGCATCTTCCTCTCCATCATCGGAAAGAAGCTTTGGAAGCTGCGCGTCCTCGACGGGTTCTGGATCTCGCTGCTGCTGCTGCTGCTTAGCACTTCGACGTTGTAACCTATCGAGTTCATTATCGATGCCATGAATGTCAGAGTACCTTGCAACATCGGCATCCTCATCGGAATCTACCTCGTGGGTTGATTCCAACTCGTCCGATGCATCATTACACTCGTCCCCCCACGCGTTGTTTTTGTTTTTGACAAATTGAGACGAATGAATCCCATGCGCAGCTGCATATCGAGCTCGAACACGAGACTGTATACGGCGCTTTGCAGCCTCATCCAAAAGTACCACACCATCGCTGTCGCTTGAATCGCTATTGTGTGCATTAACTGTGAAATGACTCATGGTCGGGTTGCCTTCAGACTCGCTGCCTTCATTGGACGCAGAGTGGTCACGGCTGCCATCCTCGGAATTGTCTGCTAAGCCGCCTTCAGAGGTCTGTCGGCTCAGGGACAAAGCGGGCGCCACATGAGGCAGTTGCGCGCGGGATGTGGGGACGTCCTTCTCCCGCAGCTGTTGTTGTAGTACTGTAGCGACATGAACTCGGGTTGGTAAGTCGAGAGACACGGCGAACTCACTTGCGAGAAGTTCTACCTTCATGGTTTGATCGAACGCTGTGCCACTGACAGGGGTAGTTTCGGCGCAAAATAGTTTCGTGGCATATAGTATACTAGTGTCTTGTTCAATCTTCACCGGCGCGTCGGCGCCCGACAGCTGTTGCGCCAATGTCGCTCCATCTTCGAGGTCTGTGGCTTGCATTTCTTCGAGTTGAGGGATCTGCAGGCAGATCTTCTGAAGGCAGTGCTGAAGCTGAGAGTCGCTCTGTCCAAGCCACTCCTGAATCGGCAGTTGTGGCACTTCACGATCATGTGCCTCGAAATAGGCCTGAGGATCGATGCGGTCGAACCCTTCGTCACCTGGCACCCAGGTGTCGCGAATCATTGAGGAAGCAGCGGCCTCTGCCAGCGTCATCATCTCCTCGGGTGCGAGTCGTCGGGGGCTTGGGGATCCTGCTCGTTGTGGATTAGTACCATCTTCTGACGGAGTCAAATCCTCTTCCGAGTACGGTTCTTCTTCGCGGTCCTCCAGCTCGGCATCCGATGGTACGTCATCGCGTCGGGCCCTACAGCACTTCCGAGCCCGCACCTGAGCATCGGCTTGCTCCATCCTAACAACCGCAGCCTCGCAGAATTGAGTCACAAAGCTTGCAATATCAGACGCATAGGAATCTAAAAACTTATGTTGGGCTCGAATTCTCTCGGCAAGCGCTTCGGACTCCTCCGAGGACATGTCATTAAAGCCATCCAACTTCGACGTGGATGAACGAGGTGAGAGAATCAATGCATCAAACTCTCCCAGCGCCTTTTCCTCCGCAGAAATGGAGGGGCTTTGCCTAACATGACTAGGCTTTGTTGCATTTGAGGCGCTTGCCCCGCCTCGCCTGTCTTGTCCGCTTTGCCCAGATTCACCGCCTGCTTTACTGTTGGGTGATTTTGCCGAACTCGCTTTACAGAAAGCCTTCACCCCTGCGGAAGGGGCCTCGATACTGACTGGAGGTGCGTCTTGCCTGTGGCGAATGCCTGGCGAATCAGATGATGGCGGAGTAATCTGCTTGGCCTCGAGTTCGGCCCGCAATGCAGCCTCAGTCTCTACCATGCCCTTTTCCCTGAGGAAAGCGAGGACTCTCTCGATCTGCTCAAAAGCATCCGAGTCACCGCCCTCTCTATCGCTCATCGGGGTGGCGTTGCTAGACGGAGGAAGGTGCAGCAATTCGTGTTTTCATGCGGGAACAGTGAGAAAAGCTGGTTTTTCTGGTATGCAAGGGAGATTTATCTCACAACGTCATAGGATCCCAGTCGAAAGGAGAGTGTATAGTAATGCCATCGTTCTGAAAACCCAAATTCAAGTTTAGAGCTGAGTCTTTAACTCAACTGTATAATCAAAATGCACTATTCACGCATAGCAGCGCAGTTTCCAGGCCCCGTGGAAATGTTGGCGGATTGCAATTTGGTTGCCTGTGTTCGGAGCGGTCGAAGAGGGGTGGATGGAGTCCCTCCTCCCTCCCTCCTGACATAGAGCACAGAACTTGTGCACACACAACTTAGTTTAGACCAGTGCACTCTATGCGAGAGAGCTCTAGAAGCCAGGAGTGAATGTTGAATCTAAAGATATAGTGTAAATTTACGTTTCCTGTATCCTGTATTTTGAACGCACACAAGTGTACGGTAAAGGATTGACGACCGCTACTGAGTACAATCCTCTTTGAGTATATGCAAGCATGGACTGAAATCCTGCAATAGTTGCTGTAGATCCTGAATTGGACTAGCCGAGCATATCCCTTGTATCCCGTCAGAAATTATGATGCATGACAATAGGTCGGTATGGCAGGTCAAGGCATGAAATGGCTGGGACTCAAGCGTATGTGATGCGGGAAAGGATCTGCCTTAACCACGGCAAACCTCTCGCAGAGCTTCGGCGTGCTGGTTGATCACGTGGAAGACCTCGTTTCCATGCATCAGAGATTGAATGCGAGACTGTTCCTGACGCATCAGGCGAAGGAACGGAATGGTGGCGCGACGGAACTCCCGGCATGACGCAACAAACTGTTTCGCGGCTGCCTTGTCCGTGGACTTGAGCTTCAGGAAGTGCTCTCGGTAATCGCGCAAGCGATCCAATGTGAATTCGAGGACACTATAATAACTGGTATCGGGTTCGCCATTCACGTTCACAGGTAGCAAATCTAGGTACGGCTGTGCAACATAGTCAGGGACATTTTCCGAACCAAGCAAGTTCTCAATATGAGAACGGTGTGTTGCCACATGTTTGAGCAGCATGCGGATGGGTCGGATACGCTCCTCAACCAATGTTGGCTTTCGATCTCCCGGCTGGCTACGCTGTGCGATCTTTTGGAAATGAGTCATGAGCCGATTGTACTCGGCCAAGTCCTCGGTGACGCAGTCGGCGGTGCGAAGCACACTGATACCATCGAGTGCATACTCCGGCTTGAGTTCTGCCGGAGGAAGCTGGGCAAGGGCACGTGCATACTCCAGTTTGGAAATGCACTTGTAGAGTGCGTGCCATTGGAACAGCGCACGCTCAGGCATTTCCAGCGTAGCAGCACGTTTTAAGTAAGGTAGTGCTTTACGTGGCTGGCCACTCAGGCGATAAAGCTGGCCGAGATAGAACCATCCATCGGCGCGCTCACCATCCAACTCAGTGCAGTTGCGATAGTAGCGCTCGGCCTCTTGCCGATCACGATAGAAACGTTCATAGATTTCACCTAACTTGAGCTGAGTGAACCAGTTTTCCTCGAAGTTGCCTGCGTTGATGTTGACTCGGCGCTTAAAGTAATCTACCGCCTTCCCAAGGGCTGCCCAGTGCTCGGGCTTTGGATCTTGGTGCGACTGCATGAAAATTTCGAAATGAGCGTAGCCTAGGTAGTACAGAGACCGAGTGTCGTCCGGGATTTCCGCAAGATCCTTCTCGAGGAAGCCGATGTAGCGCTCCATCTTCCCTGGAGTACGGTCTTGATACCCGCCCGCGCGCTCCTCAATGTGGAGATTGACTAAAGTCTGGAACACTTCTTGGTCTGGAAGAACGGGAACTTCCAGAATTTGGTGTGTGCGTCTAGCGACATGGGCACCATGCACGTTGCGGTAAATCCAATCCATGCGGCGCTCGTGCTTGTGATCCTGTGTCCAGATGGTATACATGTGCTTCGAGCATCGGATGTCTAGGTCCATCTTGTCAAAGTCCAGATTGATTGGGGCGAAGTCGGCATCCGCGATGATGCCGTGGGTACACTGGGGATAGTGAATAACACCTTCCTTAACAAGAATTGACCAGGTGGGGCCCATACCATCGAAGTGGACAGTCACGATATGACCAGGGATATGCCCAAGGTGTTTCATGATGACCTCACGGCTGTCATCAGTATTCGCGTCGTCGACACCGATGATCCAGCAATCAATGATCTTGGCCCATCGGGGCAAGGTTCGGTCCAGATGTTCGCGCTCATTCTTGATCAGCATGTTGAGCAGGAGTGTACCGGGCGGCCGAGGACCCGACAGCTTTGCTGATGGCAGCTCATAGCCCTCGGGTATGTCCCACTTCTTGACTCGCGATGTTCGGGCGATTTCCTCGGGTGGTGCGAGGACGTCAGGTGGTCGTGGAATAATCGGAGGAAGTTCATCTTCGAAAAGGGAGGATGGCTTGGCGAATGGTGTGGTGGCTAGGAGTCCTACTACTACTACCACCACCAAGAGCAATGTGGTGTGGTAGTGCGTCCGACTACGTGGGTGGACCCAAACGCGCCTCGCAGCGGAACTCAGGGGCAAAGACATGGCCAGGCGTCGGTCAGGCGGTTAACTAACAACAACACCAATACGAATTACTACAGGTGTAGTGTGTTATATGGATGTGCCTACCTTCTTTTTCCTCAGGAGTGCCGGAGTCTGTAAAGTGTTTGCAAGGTCGAATCGACCGCTGTGGTAACCTGTACTGTGTGCAAGTGAGGGGCAAGATAGGGAATCAGTGAGCCATCAGAGTTATAAGACAGGCTGCACCTCCTTACGAGAGGCAAGTCAGCGTCGTAGCCTGAGGAATACTCAAGATCCCGAGATCGTGATGACCATGAAATGGGAATCGAGCCTCGGCAGTATTGTGTGCGTTTGCAGCATGCACTTGGCAATCCAAGCAGTGATCTGCATGGAAATCAAGATGTACCCACACGAGCAACAGATTCGCGGCCACAACACTGGTCCCAGTCGCCGCGGATGCCGCTTTTCATGATTCGCGACAGTGTGGTGTGCGGCGTGGATTTTTGTACTCAAGGCTGAAAAATTCGAATTCTGGCCTGGGGTGTGACTGCGTTTGCGTGGGTCGACTGGTGGGCGCGTCGGGATACGAGAGTGAGCCTAAGTACAGATGATTCTGCAGGTCTGGCTTGCTCACCTCGGACTACTGCTGGTGCGAACGCATTCTAAGGTCACCCGTTATATCCGCCATTGCTATGAGAACAGAGCAGATCCTTCGGTGCTCGTGAAATATCCCCGGCTCATAGAGATGAAGCAACATGCCGAATACCTGGGCACACTATTATGTTGCATACCCCATTTCCGCGTATCGTTTCCCTCACTATCTATGTGCCATGTCCCCTCAGCCCGCGATGGGCAAACAGCTGCAACCAACCTGCTGCTGGACTCGTCGCCTCCGGGTGGACGGAATCTCTGAGTGCGTGCATCCTAGGACGCAAACGGGTGGATGAGGACAAATTGAGAACACGGTCGCAAGGAACTCGACAACGTTTTTCGTCACTGCGACGAACGCCAGTTTCAATCAAAGCGAAGCTTTCCACGAAGCCTTGCGCAATAACCTAGACGACACCATGTCAGTCCGCGGTATGCACCGGCGTACCGCGGAAACGGGCGCAAACCGCCCCTGGATTGATTTCGCTAGAATCACCAGGTATAGGAGCTGTTTCCGCCCTATGGTGTTTGTGTTTGGACTGGTATTGCTGTTATTTATACACAATGCAACGGCCGCAAGTACGTAGTCCCCCATTCTGCCCGCCATTCCATCCTCTTCCCTTACTCTACCCATACCAACCGTAGTTGAAATATCTGTGTGTGTCCCTGAGCGCTGCTGCATGTGGCAGCCTTGTCCCATGGCCTGCTCGCTGTTAGGATGGTAACTTACCTGAACCCGTTGTGCCCTTTCGTCCTGTGATGTACCCTACCCTATAGTCGATGTGTGGTTCGAAACTCGCGTGCTGGTCGGACCTGCAAGTAGCGCACCTGAGTTTGAGAAAGCAGACTCGCCAGTGCTGTTGGCATGGACTCACGAGGATTTTTCCGAGCCCGTAGCACTGTTGAAGGTGATGATTACCGACGAGTTTAACCCCAAATGTGACTTCAGGTTTTCCACCACACAACCGCCCACTCCATTCTCCCCCCAGGAATGCACCGCAGTGGCAGTTGATGGAGCCAAGCTTGAGATCTCATGCATTGATGATAAGTTGCCAGAGCACGGATCAGTTTTATTTAGCGTCACGGACATCTCCGCGAGCAATGCGTTGATTCTCCCGCCCGAGTGCTTTTTGATCGGAGCGTACAGTGACATCGAGACTCTACTCGATAACAAAATGTACCACCCACGCGGTGGCTTGCCCCTCCGTCCTCTCATCATGACAACTCTGAAGCAAGAATTTACTGGAGATCCGCCGGGCACAACAGCACTGGTGCGAAGCCCACTACGAGTCTTTTATGAATTCGATGGAGGTATTGCTGCCCGATTACATGTGCGAGGTCCTCCAGGAATGGGAATTACCGAAGCTGATGGAATTGTGAAGTTCTCCCCAGTGAAATACGAGGAGCTTTCAGACAGTGGCAACTTCATTTCTGAAGTAACCGGTGTCGAATTCTTCGCGGTCCATGAAGACGACCGAGTCTTCATTTTCGGTCAGAAAACGTCTGGTTCATTGTCCACAGCTTTCCCGCCGCTGGTCAGCGTTGCCTCAGTGCCGCATGTAGTGAAGCCGATTGTTTGGACGGACGTATACGACCTTCATCCGCCCAAGGAGCGGATGGTGCAGACCATCGCCGCAGGTATTGCGAATCAGATGCCTGACGTGCAAATTACCGCGGAATCTGTTGGTCTATGCTTAACAGGAGGGTTTACAGCCACGAGCCTTGCTAGTACTGGAGATGGCAACGTCGGGATTGCAGTTAAGCTTCCGTCCGCTCTGCGCCATTATCGGTCGCCGCTCATGGGATCAAAGCTGGGTGTAAACTCGACTCAGGGTGGGGGAAGTCAGCCGTTTGGTGTCTTGTTACAAGCCACGATCGATGACTTCGACACCATGACACCCTTTTCTATAGCAAGTCAATCCTCGTGGGAAACCGCGACAGCATTGCAATATGAGTACTCCTCCAATACTGTAATCTTCCACCTGACCTCACCCCCTCAGGTAACCACGGCATTTACTTTTGCCATTTGCGGACTTGGACTGGACCCTCAAGGCATATTTTCAACTAATGCTGGGACAAACCCAGCGGATGCCCTCGCTGATGCAGCTGTGTATCCATTTGTTTCGCTAGGTTCAAATATTTTGCGTGGTGCCGGACTGACGTCAGCTCGCCTTAGCGAGGCCATCGTTTTGACGGAGTGGTCTACCCCAGCTCCAATCCTGCCGGCACACTCCGCTGTGCACCAAATTCGCGATTTGTTTGAGAGCAAATTGATTCTAAAACCGCTCTACGCTGCGGACCCTGACGACTTCTATCAACTTGACGCACATATGCACCCGAGCATGCCTATCGGCGCATCGAGCTTCAACGTCCGGTTCATGGCGCACAGGCGTGTCTTTGAGGACTCCGCGAAAGATCTCACCAGTAGCGCCTTGATCTCGAGCTTGCTTCCATCGAATTTAAAACTCGCGCCAGGCATGGTGATAGAGTTTCACCTCAAAAGTGCCAACGATCCTTTAAGCACCGCGGGGCTGCCCGAGAGTGAGGGCGGAGATGATACCTTTCCCGTCCCACCCATCGAGATCACGGCGGTTTCGGATTATCCCTCGTACCTGTCAGCGTTGACGACGGGCCGTTCCATTATATTTTCTGTGACAGGTTCAGAATCGCAACTGGAAACGCTCACACAAGTCGACTTTACGTTTACGGTGTCGCTCTCTGCAACAAGTTATTGGCCCGAACGATGCTCATTAGAGGCCATGCTAGGTCCTATGATTGTTTCTCCTGCCTTCCTACCACGTATCGCAATCGGCAATGTGCATGGAGTGTTTACAGAATGGCAATTGAGTCGAGTGGGTGCCTCAGAAGGCACCGCATTTGCCATCCATTACAAGCTGCCTACTCGAGTTCTTGAGTTGAGTAACTATTGGGCAAAGCGACTTCGGCTCGTGCTCGAGCGAGTTAGTCTCTTCACCTGGAACGCGTTCTGCTCCGCAAAGGTCGAAAATCTATGGGGCTGCTTCTCAAGGGGGAGCTACCTAGTGTGTGACGTGTGGAGTGACGGTCTTCTACCCCCTGGCGCCTCTTCCTTCCTCCTCGATGGCTGTGTATCTGCGATTCCTGGATCCTTGGTTGTTCGAGCACATCTCGCAATCGTTCCGTCGTTTGCTCTCACCCGAGAAGACGTTGGTCCAGGCGATGTTATGGAGGCCGTCGATGAGGCAGGTAATGTTCATCTTGACTACCTCTTTTCAACGCCACTAATTGCCCTACCTCCGAAAGACCTGTCTTCGAGAAATTTTGGCAGCACTGAAGATCCCGCCAGTTCTTTCTTTATGAAGGATTTTGAGCTGACGATCGGACTCGACAATGTCAACAAAGTGGCGAATTTCAGTCTTCGTCTGCCACACAAATTTTTGTGTCCGAATGTCCGAGAGGACTCCCATGTTCCGGATGATCTGCTGCACCCCCGGCTCTTGGACCAGGTTATGTACAAGCTATATCTACCAAACTTCATTCTCCAGGCATGCACGCAGATGCAGTCTCGTGGCAGGGAATGCTTTGATTTCACGGACGACAGTGGTACTGTTAAGCTCGTGACATACTATGTCGAGCCCGAACGTGGCTATGCACTCCTTTCCATTGGAATGGCAGATCAAACTTCGGGGTCGCTGTGTGACCTTCCAATACCGGACTATCTAACGTTGTTCGGTAGCTGGCCCAGCCGTGTAGAACTTCCTCATTTTGAGAATGACGTACTCCTAAACCGTGCCATGTCGCTCTTCTCAGTTCGATACAGCCCACACACCATGCCATCCATGTGGGCCCAAGCCTCCTTAGCGTCTGATAGCCAAGGAGATCAGCCGTACGACCAGCCTACTCAATTCACCGAGTATGGCGATGAGGTGGGTGCATTACTTGGCGGTGTTGTGCGTCTTCAACCTGGACTGAGCTCGCCTGGTTCGAGCATCATTTCATCGATTGAAGTAGAGATTCTTCCGGTTGGTCATATTAATAACAACTGTGCTCTGGAAGCAGCTAGTATGAACCTCCAAATCGTACTTAGCTCGGCGCTTGGAGACCAAAACCTGTTGGAAGTCACGCTTGGGCCTCGACTGGCTCTCAACCCAGCCTCTCTTATCTTGGATAGCCAAGGCCCTCAAAAGCCTATCTACTTCAGCAGTCGCATGAGTGATCGCGATAAGATTTACATCGCAGACCTTGACGTTGGTTCCACAACTATTGCAGTGCGAGGGGGCATTAGCCTTTGGTCACAAGACCCATCAACTCCAATGACCGTGCGCGTAGTGAACCGAAACTTACAGCCTTACGACAGCACGTCTATGGGGATTCCGGAGTTCATTGACCTCGGCAACTGCGCTCCATTGCCTAGTACAGCGAGCCTGGTGGTATGGATCCCATCGACCGAAACTCTGTACAAGTACTATCTCGCCCTAGCTCAGAATCGTCCATATGAAATCACCCCTTTGTCAGAGGAGAACCCGCTGACGAACTCGGCGCCTTTTGGTGAATCGACGAGTATTTCCTGCCCCTCGGAGGCAGCGTGCGTACTCAGGGTGGCCTTTACGCTCCCCATACCTCTCCCTATTGGCGCGGGGATTGTTGTAAGCCTTGGGGGTGCTGAATCCTACCTCGACCAGAAGATCACGCTGCTTTGGCCACATGGAGTAACCTTGGAGTCGCATTACATTGAAATTTCCGGTAGCTCATACCATTTCGGTGCAACACTCACCTACGCCGAAGGTTTTGATGGCTCGGCTACTGCTGCGGTTCCGAATTTGATGGGTACGCCAAGACCCATCTCGTTTCCGAAAGGCACTCAGATTATCCTCCAACTTCCACCTGTTACGATCCCATTAGAAGCGCAAATCCAGGTCTTCGCCCGCAGGCCTAGTTCAACAAGTGGGGTACTGACGGATGTTGGCCTCACGGGCATTATGTTCGCCTCTGTCAGCGGTAATCCGGTTCTGCAGAGCACTTCTGAGGCGAATGAGAGAGTAGCGCAGTCGCTAGCCAAGATGGACTTAGGGGTGACATTTGCAGAGCACCAATCTGAGGGCACAATTCAACTCGGAGCCTCTCCGGTTATTTCGAGCGTTATTTTCAGCGCGCATGCGTTCCAGGCATCGCTGATGGTAACTCTCCCTGTTAGTCCCGACCTAACAGCTGCATCCGGTAGCAAGATCTTCGTGTTTGTTACCATGCCACTCCGAGTGATTCCACCTGGCCAGGAGCCAATGTTGCGAACTGAACTGGGCGGCGAGGTGCCGAGACTATGCTCACCCGAGGGTGTTGTGCACGACGATCGTTATACGCAATGTTGGTATTATGAAACGAACGGTATAGCGGAGTTTACTCCTGAACGGGAGATGGACTTTGTTCTCACCAATCTTGTCTTGAATGAGCTCGGTTCCAATGAGGGACTCTATACAGATCCATGGAAAATTCGGATCGTGCGAGCTGATAATTCAGAGGACTCCGGAACGCAAGTTGCCTTTGGAGGTTGGTTTGGCTCGACAATTGATACCAACCCACTTCCGGCTCTGCGATCCATTCTGCTGCTCCCACTCTTACCTCATTCGTCGTTCACTGCAAAGAGTCAACTCGTAGAGACCTATAGAAACACCTTCCAGCTCGGCAATGGACGCATGGCAACCCTGCCCTTGTTTAGCGACCGCTCAAGTGGATGGGTCCTGACTTACGATGTCGTCAATGACCCAGCACGTACTGGAATGAGCACACGTCACCTCGAGACCGCACTAAAAGAATCACCTGATTTGCTTGGAGATGGCAATCCCCAAGTACTCGAACCGCCTTCGATGTATTTGCAAACCCGCATCGCGTTTGTGAATGTCGAAGAGTCATTGCGTGCAGGCATGCGAATCATTTTGGATCTTCCGAAAGACTATGAATGTGCTATCGACCGCAAGGCCATTCTTAGAGATTGTGTCGATCTTTCCCTCGAGCACCTTGCTCAGTTGGGATACTTTAACCCCGCAAGCTCTCAGAGTATCGAGGATGCAGGAGATTTCCAGAACATTAGCCTCTCCCCGTTTGGCGAAGCAATCCGAGCAGGTCTCTCGAAATTTGCCCGACCTACTTCGATCGGTGGCGACGCAGCCGCTGTGAAAACAGGAAGTTGTCTTGTGGAGGCAAGCATGCAGTACGTTGCGTCCACAGATGATCTTCTTGATCCAGCGGTTCGCGATGCATTTTACTCTCGTGCTAATATCGCAAACCTGGTTGATTCAACTGTGGCAAACGGTTATGTTCACGGAAAACCCCACCGCATCATGAACCATGGAGATATCCCCGCTAGAGCCGCTTCATTCTCGGTGTGTATTCTGACTATTAACTCGACCGTCGCTACGCGCGCTAATCCATATGAGCTGACCGAGCAGATTCCACCCAGCACTGCGATGACGCTTGTTATCCCTGTCAGGTATAACAGACGTCACGGTCATGGCAGCTTGTCTGGGAAAGCTGCATCACGTATTGCCTTGTATGACAGCACAGACTCAGAACCGTCAGGAAGCTCTCAGTATCGTGGAGCACTTGCGGTAGGATGGATGCTCTCTCATCGAATGCTCGGAATCCCTCCCGGCCTCGAGGCGGTGCCACTGGCGGGGAGGGTCGTCACGAAGCAGGCTTTGACAATACCAAACGCAAGCTTAACTGATGGTGCATCGAACTGGGATAGTATACAGGCCTCAGCCAACTCGGAAACTCAGAATTCAGTCACAGCGTTTACGAGCAACCCGTCAGGAGGCGTTGTCTTCCTTGCATATCCTGGTCGCATTGCGCATGTGCGATATGCAATTCAACAAGACACAATGGATGTTGGTCCTATGAAGAAGATCGATGGTCCTGCGATCTCTCTACAGGATCCAAGGCCTTTTTCGCCGCTTCCCGCATTAACACGGCTATATGTCACATCCGATGAGATGTTCCTGTACGGTATTGCAAGTGATGGTATGATTCATTGTTTCACGCTTGCCGAACTCGAAAAAATCCATGACCCGGGCGTAGATATGAGTGCGATGCAGTCGCAACTGTCAATTGCGTACTGTGCTTCGCAGCCCCATTTCGATCTCTTCAAGGGCGGACTTGCAATTCAAAGCGATCTATTCGCCAAATACTCACCAAACGCGCCGCATTCACACTCAACGCGCACATATGCAACCAGCTCTAAAGCCTCAGAAGTTGTATACTTCGAATGCATTGAGCCTCCAGCGACCCTCTTCGGTCAGGTGTCTACATATGCCTCCGCACCCACAAAGCTGGATGAAAATGGGATGGCACAACCTGACTTAGGAGCACTAGGATCAACCCAGTTTGGTTCCACACACGCGGATAACACCCAGCCACATCGTCGTAGGCCATTCGGGGTAGGTATACCTGAGCAACGGACCGGGTTGTTTTCTGGCGGAGGACCTGATTTGGGAGTCCCGAGAGAGGGGCTACCGAGCTGTGTCGCTGTGACACGCACTTCCGTCATTTTACTGAGCCGCGATCCGCTGTCCGGTGAACTCGGGTTTATTTCAGCTAGGCCAGTCATTGCTGATACACTCGATGTGTACGATGTTCGAGAGGATCAACATGTTTCGGCGGTATCTAGGAAGGATGGATTGCTAGTTGTGATGCTTAAGAACGGACTAGGTTATACTTTTATTCATCGAGGACGTACTCTCACACGCCATCAGTCGTTGGACGTTGCTTCAGCATGGAGGGCGGCGTCCTTTGAATCTGGTATGATGCGCGAGATGACGTCCAAGCTACAGGATATGTCAAAGATTCGCACACTCGAAGGAGATGATTACTCCCTCGCTACTAGTGAGTCTTCCACGCTCTCAGCTCAGGACATGAGTGTACAGCGCCCCTACGGCGGGGGTCACCTAAGAAATCAGATCATCGATGTGACCATCGCGAAATCCAGACTCGATATTACTGCCTTACTCCAGCGCCCCGGCTCATATCTAGCACCTGGCATGTCTGCCTTCCAGATGAATGATGCGTCGAAGAGGATTTGGAAAGAAATTCTCTCCAAGTCAAGTGCCTCGGCACTAGAAGCAACTTTCCTCCATACGGGACTCGAAGAAGAGACAGCATTTGTGATTTATGTGACAGTGGCTGGACGGGGTATTTACCAGATCGAAGGGCTGGGTCCTGAGTATCCAGTGGCAAACAGGCCCCTCCGCATCAGAGAAGTCGACATTCTGGCCCTTGATCCGTACCTAGACTCGATATACCAGGCAGTCGATTCGGAGCAAGGACCTATTTCAAACCCGCTCGAGGAGGACTACAATACCATGAGGCTTCGTGGCATTAGTCTTGGCGATCGTCTCAAAGAAGAACTTACGAATCGTCGCTTCACAATCAAGGTGATGGAAGATAATCGTCATGTGGTGCTCTTCAGTCACGATTCCCGTGCTGCGTGCGTCGCTCATGTGTTCACTCGCGATGAGCTCATCGATTCGGAGGTGCTTGTCCCTCAAGCTTCGCCTGGGTCCGCTGCCTTTGGCTATACGCCCCATCCAGCGAAGCTTAGACACCGATTTACGCGTCAGATAGAGGACACCGAATGTTCCTTTGCACATAGTGCAGATGGCAGAACGTTTTATTTCGTCGCAAACGGCCACATCTCCTCAGTAATGTCCCTTGATCCTGTACTCGGCTTCTCGCTCCATCCTGAGTCTGATGCGACGTCCACACCTCAGGCTAGCCAAGGTACGGACCCGCTTCCTACCCGAACATTGATACACTGGCCGAATGGTTTCCAACGCACTCCCGTCGGTATAGCAATCCGACCGATGCGTCATCCACGTGATATCCAAAGTAGCAGCGGCATTACCTCAGCACCCGATGCGGACACCCACGCGGGATTTTGTGATCCTGCACTTTCGGAAAGTATGGATCTATATGGCATTCCGTGCTATGGTGGCGGCGCTATTGTCAGGCTTCGTGGAGCCGATCCACAGGCTGTGTATGCCGAATGGGAAACCGAACCCTACATCCACGGATGGATTCGTATCAACACCGAGTCTGCGAGAGATACCTACCCCGTAGCTCCCCTAAGGTTCCACGAATATTTGAAGCTTATGGGTGCAGGCGGATCGTGGATTCAAGCCCGAGACAAAGTTTCATCGTTGGTGGCTCATCGCGCGTCTGCTTTTAATCTGCTTCAACCGCTTGCGCGTACGCTGTTCCGAAATCAGCAACCCCTTCTCCTTGCAAACGGTGTTCCAGCAGGCTTCCTACGACCTATCATTTCGTACATGCCGAATGTGATGAATCGATTCGATGCGCGTCTGCATCCTCTCATTTCATATGGTGCTACCTCTGCTGAATATGCGTACGGCGAGCCGAGCGTCCAAGCTGGTAGCAATTCTTTGAGCTTGCAGTATGCGCGCATACTCGCATCGCATTATTACCTGCAATCTCAGGCCTGGCACGTCCACATAATTGTACCAGGATGGCCAGACCCACAATCCACGCCATCATCGGATCTCGTATTTAAATTGCGTAGTGGGGTGCTTGCCGTGACGTATCCTCCGGAGGACCTTGTTCCCGAAGTTCATTCTTTGGTCATTGTTCAACCCGATGGCATAATCTATGATATCGATAAAATGGTTACAGCGGGCCTGACACCAGACCGAAGCGTCACATGTGAGGCAACGAACGAGCCAGGAGAACTTCAATGCCATTGCCACTCGCCTTATCCACCCGCTGGTACACAAATCAGCTTCCAGCTCGTTCTTACTCGACCTCTTATGACGAACGAGCGAGGCCATCCAAGCAAGAGTTATTCCCAGCTAAGTTGGCATGAGGATCCCACTTCACCCCCTGTCAGTACAGCTACTCAGGCACATTATGTGGATTCCTCAGCTTCTAGACAATACTTGTCCATCTCACCCATGCTTGTTCGCTACAACTTCGCAGGTGATCGCGCGTCCTTTGGCTTGACCCCCCCTGTGGGCAGTTCGGAGGAGCTTATCACCGGAATCAGTGTGATTAGCCCCCCACTGTCATTTGATGCGGCAGGCTCTACATGTGCCATGTCCCTATCGACATTGTACTGTGTTCATTTCTCTCAGCAAGGCCTTTTCCAAGGTGTTGCGGACACGACGATCAAGTTCGACCCCGAACAAATCACTCAGGTCACGATACCGGATACTCTTGTAGATGGACAGCAAGTTCTAAACCCACCTTTCCCTCACAACCACCCTCTTATTGTGACCACGGGTCGTGGTTCACGAAGTGTATATTTCGCCAACCGTAACACCGTTCGAATGTCCGTCATGCGCTTGCCTGGCGAAGAGTATGTCTCAACCGAGGCTCTCGACGAGCGAGGCCAGATCTTCTTGGATGTGCCGTATTCTGAGAGCGTCTCGCAACGCGATGTGAGTCTGGATGTAGCCTCTCAAAATGATCCCCAAACGCCTGAAAACACGCGGCTAGCTGAGTTCAAGCCTAGTCTTATTGATCAGGATTATGCGTACACCCCGCCCTCAGATCCTCATGCGATAGAAGCTGTACATCTGCAAGCCAAAAAAATACTGGAAGCTCTGCGTGCAAAGATCAAATCGAATGAAGCAGAACAAGTTCCAGATACGAACCCAGCAGCACATCTCTTTGTCACAGATGAAGCACTGAACCCCAACGCCCCCCCGTACGTAGACTTTTACCGGAACTCGGGAGTGGTCAATCTTGCGCGCGCAGCACTTGCCCGTCGGGCCGAACCTGCGCGTATCACTGCGATGCGGGTTGGTGTGGTGGGCTCGGCGTCGGGTGTTGGTGCAGGGCACACGATGTACATTGGCTTTAACACATCTGATGTAATCGCAGTTCCAATCAATGTGCTCACAGGCCATCCGGTCCTAGAAGCGCTTCTTGACTCACCGCCCGCGCTCCACTCCCCGCTACTCCGTGGCGATGTGGATAGCGTAGTGAACGAGATCCTCGCCAACCCTCGATCACAAGATGCCGCGTTACGCAAAGTGTTAGCTCTTTATGAATCACATCCTCTGGGTTCTGATCTTCCACGAATATCGGAAGGTGAACTCAGTGGACCAACCTCACTTCTATCACTCCTTGAGCATGAAGGTGTCAAGAGTGACTCCATTATACCTCCGTCGATCCGATCCAAACTCTCCATCACCGCATCGCGTGCGAATGTTCTTGCGAAGTCTATCATCACTGCTGTGTACGCTTCTGGTGCAGTTGCAGTGTTTGTTCACGACGCACCATCGGTCCGTGTGAGGAACATCTTCGCAGCGTCGCATCCGAGGGAACTGTTAGACGAAAACCAACCCTCGTTCGATACGCTTGCGTGCGCCCCCCTCCGACGCGTCTACTTGAACCCTGAACTGCTCCCTGAACCCGTTGCTTCAACGGCAGACGAAGTGGTCCCTGCGCTCGACGGTTCGAGTTTGATTTACGTCATGGGAGTCTCAGGCACATTATACTCGATTAGGGTTCGTGTTGAGACGCCAAGCGCTGAATATCCGTTCAAGCCGGAAAATGACAATCCATCCCCTTCGCCGTCGGGCTTGTATGCCTTGCCCTACGTAAAAGTTGACTACGTCGCAGAGGCCACTTTCCCAGCATCAGGGCGAGCTGTCACTTCAATCGCAGTCAACCCTTCGTTCCGATCTCTCTCGGTAATATTCGCTTCGGGAGAAGTCTATGCTATGGCCATCCTTAGACCACCCACTGCATTCTACCGAGTTTCGGACTCGGGCGAAGCCCAGCATGAAGCCCTTCCAGCGGACCTTTATGATGCACTCAATGACGACACAACACGACTTGCAAATGCCTTCGAATCTGCACGTGCGGCACTACAAAATAAGAAGGTGGCTTCGGGCACTGTTGAGGAGCAGAGTGGTGTGTTTGCAACTACGCTGCGTTTTGCTCGTTCGGCCAGGCCCCACGCCAGTGCGGCGCTCACAAAGCATGCAGATCGAGTTGCAGCAAGCCGTCATGTAATCTCACTAGCCTCGCCCAACGAAAAGCTCACCGGTGCCAAGTACAATATTCGAGGTGATGCGCTCATCATTACTTCGAGTCACTCGATCTTTATGTTGCGATCGCCACTGGAACTCATTTCTCCGCAATGGCACCCGCAGTTCGCACCTGTATACACTGAGTCCGTGCCAGTTACAATGAGTACAAGTACCTACTGGAACTTCACAGCATTTGTTCCACCCTTCTCAGTTCACAATCCAGACAAAAGGTATGTTCTCAAGATTGAGCTTCCAAGAGGAGTCACAGCGACTGAGTATTCGACTGCGCATATCTATCTCAACTCCCAGCTGGTCCACAGTCCCGAATTGTTTCCTGCATGCACGTACCCTCTCAGACCCCACGTCCATGCTGAATGCATAATTGACTTATCCGTCCTACAAACAGAAACGGACTTCGCGTCCACTCCACCGGATGGGCCTGCGCACCGTATCTCCGTAATTCTCGGGGGCCTTGTCAACCCTACGTCTGCAGTTCCAGCTTCAACTAACCTCATAGCAACTCTGCAACGTTCTTCAGACCGTGGTAATGACTATATTGCAGCTTCAACGAGCGTGACAGCGCCACCGACTTATTACCCACGCTGGCTTACGAAGACAGAATATGAAAGGTGGATGCAAGCCTTGGCTGAGCTTGACTCAGGCGAAACAGTGCAACCTGAGTGGGAGGTGACCCCGCCCGACTATATTGACGATGTAACGAACTCTCGAATTGTCTTCGCAGACACGCAACACCCTATCCCAGTGGTCAACGACGTCGTTTTCCCCTTGAGGGTGCCCATCCTGGCAGACGGATTCAGCGAAATTCGATTCAAAGCTTCAATTGCTAATCAAGGCAGCTCACCACAGGACCCGCAATGCATGTTCCCGTCCAGCCTACATGCTGTGCTAGAATGGCCTTATCCTGAGGAGTCCTCCTCAGTAGCGAATGCACCCTATGAATCAGTGTGGACCGAAGCGAGATCCAGTGACCGAGTGATGATTAATGGCAAGTTCATCGAACTTCGAGTTATCTGCCGCAACTTGCCCTACCACGCAAGTGCCACGCAGTTGCAACTCGGTGGAAGCCTACCCTCTTCCTTCCATACGAGTCCATTTGTTGTGCTTGAAGTAGATGACCCTGCGTCTGAGCAACTGGCATTGCTGTCACGACTCGAGCTTCCTAGGTTTTTCTCGATTGGAGATTTCCGCTTATCCATTGGTGGCCTAAGTGACGGCGATCTGCGCGCTGGACGCTTCTGGGCACCGGCACGTCACGCCATCCGGCTCACACGCGACTTAACCAACCATGTCATTGATGGAGTCAATCTGGATGAGGCCCCACCGTTGCAACTCAAGTTCAAACTGTATCAACTGAGTAAAGGTGCCTCGCTCTGCACAGCCAACTTCGTTCCACCTTCAGATCCTGACATATACAACGAAGTGATCGAAAACCAAAGGAAGGAATTTGAAGTTACTTTCGCCGCAACGCAGACTTCACTCACAAATACTGATCCCTTGCTCTATGATGAATCGGACTTTGATCGATTTGCCGATGAACTGTTACTGCCCGACGTGCCCTGGTACATCGTAACAACAGTGCAGGATCAGACGTTGTTTAACAATTATCCGCAAAGAGTTGGCATCCTGTTTGAAGTAATGGTTCGCAATCCCTTCTTTTACAACGCGCCAGCAGGTAATGAAGTCAACGCAACAGCACCACAGGAATGGAGGACAATCATGTCGTACCGATTGAACTTCGCCAATCCTGTGCTGCGCTTACGCCGAGCATATGAAGCTTCTTTGCCCCCACTCTCTCTGTACGACTTGCACATCAAGCATTGGTTCGGATTGTACAGCGGTGCTCCAACGGAAGAGGTCTTGCCCATTCAGGTGGGAACCCTCGAAGAGCTCGTCCTGGAAACAACCAGCACATTCCCAATCAGCGTGACTCTTAAAACCGAAACTGACTTTGAGTTGGATTATGGGCAGTGCGTGCTCAGTGAAGACGGCGTTGACGCTGGCTACACCTTAAGTGTCACAAGCAATCCATTCCCACGTGTGGGTGTGCACTGTGACCGCCCGATTGTAGGCGAGAGGAAGACCTTGATACTCTATCCAAGCTCTCTATACATTCATAACGCTCCAATCGCCGCTGCGCGTCCCCTCACGCACGTCTTAGTTCCTAGTTTACTGGTTACCGTGTCATTGACGGACCCCGGTGGCTATCGCCATGTGTACAATAGCGACTATGCGATGACAATAGTGAATCAAGACCCTATTTCTCACATCTCTGCCTATCTGGGCGTTGGAGACGTGCACGCGCTGTCACTTCAGTTCTCCAAACCAACCACAGTTCCATTGAAGCTGTCTGTGAGCATACATCCTGATGCAAGACCAGGAGCACAGTTGCCTACTGCACCCTCGGGCACATCACCGTTCGGCCAATGTCAACTGGCGACGCGTTATTCTGGTGGAAGAGAAAAATGGATCACTTCTGGAGCATCCACTTCGTACGTCCCGCCACAGTCTGACTGGGCGGACTCCCAGATTATAGATGTTCCAAAGCACACGCAAACCTTGGAAGAAGTCTTGGCTCTGCGTTGTGCTGTGCCAGGAGAAGCGCCGTCAGGCACGTACGGCACAGCAAAGCTTATCAGCTTGCTCCAACTTACTGATCTCGAGAGTGGCTTGTCGGTAACATTGGCCGCACCAGCCCTGATTCACCAAGTCGCACGACGAGTCTACCCACAGTACCAGTCACAAACAACGGTAATATACCCAAGTTCCTCTTCAGGCTTCGTCGCATCTCCAGCACACTACATGCCGAGATTACTCCGTAGCAGTGAGTCGAGCATTCGTTTCTATGTAGGATCAGTATCCGGACCGCTTAGCGTCGAGAACCCTGTAATCGTTACTGTCTCTCTTACACTTGGTGCTGGCGTGCCGACTGGACGATGCTGGTTTTCTGTCGATGTTGATGAAGGAGAAGGCACGGTTCTCTCACGCGACATCACGATTGCACCAGGGCTAACAAACCCAGGCCGTTATTATTTCATTCGCTGTCGTAATAGTGCCAGAGTAGAAGGCACCGTTACAATTGTTGAAGCCAGCATCACTCGGAAGGCTGTCTCGAAGTTTGCAATTGAGTTCTACGAACCACTCGAACTGTTGGAGACGGCAGTTAGTTTCCTGACTTTTGATAGTCTCAATTGGTTCAAGAATCTTCCAGGCTTCGTACCAAGTGCGTCGGAACTTTCTGGTGTCCTTATCGAGAACCGAGTTGCGACCGTCCATATCCCGGCAGACCCAGATACTGGTCAGTTTGGTCTGGTAGCCCGGTTCAGGTTCCAGATCGGGAACATGGAAAGTTCTGGTGATTACAGTGGATACGTAGTTCGCCCGGTCCCGAGTGGTGACTTCATGGAGTATTGCCAAGTCATTTCAGAGGAGGAATCTGGCATCAGCTTAATCGATCCGATGGCTAGCATTGATGTGCGGTGCATGGAAGTGGCTAGAAATGGGAATGCCGCGACGCTACGACTGGAATTAGTTCAACCGAGCAATCCGTTGTACCCGCTTCTACTCCCAACTATTTCGCTTGTGCCTCAAGTGCATCTCGTCAACGCGAATGTCGTATGTCCTACCACAGACGGCCAGGAATCTAGTTCCTCTTATTACATCAGGGCGAATGCACGTTGCGCTGTTGAGTTCTCCCGCAGTAGTTGGTACGTGCCATCGCTAGCTGTTTACGACTTTGTTATTAAATTCGTCCCCCTGCCACCATATCAGCTCGAGGATTTGGACTGCAAATTCGTCGAGAACAACGGCGCTGAAATTGTTGTCTATCGTTCAAACTATCAGCTTAGTCGCCTTGCGGAGTTCACATGCTCTCGCCTTGGAACCAGTGCAGTAAACATTGTGATAGGGTCGGAGTCTGGATGGCTTGCAACTTACACGTCCACCAACCCATTCACAATTCAAGGAGAGATTCAACTCCAAGTTCTCCCAGGTTCTAAGGCTGAGGATGGACAATGGCTGCGAGTGAACGAAATTTCCGAAGCAGCAAATGAGGCGCTCCCTGTAGAGTACCGTGCAGTTCTCGGAGATCTATCGCTCGCTGCGTCGTCGCTGTCTAATCCTATCGTGCACTATGCCAGAGTCGTTATTTCTCCTGCTGTTACAGAATTCACTCGCATTCGGCTTAGGTTTTACCCTTCAAGTTGTGTCTTTGTGCTTGATGAGCAGGATGCATCTAAGACTGCCTTCGAGTACGTCGTGTCATTTGATGTGCTTGGCTCCCTTTCCGAGACCGTGCCATTCATATGCTTCCGAACGCTGACTTCAGAAGATCTGCAAGTTTACGACGGACTACATATCGACATCACTCCTATAACTGGAGCGGCCTACGAATCGATCAATCAAACATATCCAATCCAGCTAACAGGTGGTCTCTCGGTGGGTAATCCCCCATCAGTCGTACAGCTCTTCGTACCATACCCTATCCCAATTACTGTCTTCCCGCCGATTACAGATGGATTATCAACGGTGCGACTTTCCGTGCGTGATGCCGAGACACAACAACGCAAAACGGACTGCGGTTTTGCGTCTTCGCTTGCACCCGTGAGCCCAGCCCAATCGGATGGTTATAGTGATACTGTATCAGACAGTTTTGAATTCGTATTTGATGGATCAGCTCGAGTTACAGCGTATTTCCGATGCAAGGTCGCAGAACCGACCGGCACCGAGTTTTACCTCGATGTTATCTCTGAAATTCCAGGAATTTCATCCGTCACGACTTCTCGCTTCACGTTTGCGAACAGCATTCGTGTCGTTTCGGAAGCGCGCCGTGAAACAGGCATCACTCAGGAGTCGGATCTAACTACATTTACCGAGACGACTCCATTCGGTGATGCGTTGGTTCCAGGAGTACCGCGATTGTTTATTGTGCAGCTACTCCCACGAAGTGAACTAACTTATATTCAAATTCCATCGACCAACCAAGGAGAATGCTACGTGTCCGACCCTTCAACGAATATGTGGGTGCAGACTTTGCGCATTGATAATCTTGCCCCTGGGGTCTCTCCGGATCCGGTTGAAATCGAGCTCTTTGTCCAATGTGACTATCCAATGCAAGATTCCTCGCCCCAACTTCCAATCACTATGTATTCAGAAGCTCAAAACGTTTCCACAACACCCCTCACTCTTCCTTTATTCCTAGTATCTGGGCAGATGGTCATTTATGCAATGGAGGATGATATCTCACCCCAATCGTTTACAGCGGGTGTACCCTTGCCACTGCGCCTGGTGCTTGCGAGCACGCCGGCCGTATCTACAACGTTCCAGTTGTCGATCCTCGACGTTCCTCTAGGCCTGTGTCAGTTGGCCGCAGATAATGGAGGAACTCCATCGGCAGACTACCGCAATGCGCTAACCCTCACGAAACCGGGAAAGGCATCCAATCTGGAAATGTATTTCTGGCTGCGTTGTGCTCTACTTTCGGGAATCCAGCGACCACGGATTCGCGCCGCAACAATGATCGGAGCACCCTATACGACGTTTTTCAGTGCTCAACTCGATCAAACTCTTGTTGAATGTCCAGATTTGAGCGATAGTCTGCCCACTCACGTCGCAGCAGTCTCTTACGTCGATCAAGGCTATGGTCCGCGTGGGTATCAGGCACTGGCTACCTTCATATGTGACGCCGGTTTCGACATATCTGGTCCGTCGGCCGTCACGTGTCGAAGTGACAATACCTGGGGTGACTCTCTCCCGGCATGCGTCCCGTTTACATGCCCTGAAGTCACACCGTCCGAGTACGACCCTGATAATATTGGTATTGTCGTGACTATGACTAATGGACCGGATGGACCGTATACCGAGGACTCAGTCCTCACCTATGTCTGCCCAGAAGGCTACGAGATTCCGGGTGGACTGAGTGCAACCAGGATTTGCACCACCTCCGGATGGACTACGGCACCATGGTGTCAGCCGCACACATGCCCTCTACTCGCTCCTCCAGCTGATGGCTACATCGAATACTCAGATCCATCGCGCCGCTACCTCTCAACTGCCACTTACCAGTGCAATCCAGGTTTTGCAATTAGCGTTGCCACGATCAGGACATGTCGAGCCGCAGGTACAGATTGGGATGGGACACCACCGATATGTGAAGCTGCCTCTTGTCCACGCCTTGAACCGAGCGAGTCCGTGGCATCGATCACGTTCAACCCGCCTGGTTCTGGTGTCGGAGACCTCGAGGTTGGAACGGTGGCAACGTACGTTTGTAGCGAAGGTTATTACCTTGAATCGCCTGACTCATCTACACGTACTTGCACCGGATCAGGCTGGACTGCAGCGCCCAAGTGCGTGCCGGTGAGCTGCGCACCACTCACTCAGCCGCAATTCTCGACCATGTCATATAGCAATCCTCGAGGAAATGGCGATCACGAGTTTGGTGCCATTGCAACCCAAACATGTCTCCCAGGTTTCTCAGGCTCTACCGTACGTGAGTGTCTAGCCACAGGTCAGTGGAGCGGATCGAATGCACAGTGTATCGTCAACTCTTGTGAGCCCTTCGCGACTGTAGCCAATGGTAATTTGCAAGTATCTGTTGGACTGTGGGGCCAAAACAAATATTCATCTGTTGCGACACTCACTTGCAATACGGGCTTTATACTCGTTGGTGCTAACACTGCGACCTGCCAACTTTCTGGTCAGTGGTCAGCTACGATTGGTCATTGCGAACCATATGACTGTGGTGAGTTAGATGTACCCGCTAACGGTCAAGGCATAAGCTTGGAAGACGGTGGTAATGGACAAACAAAGTACCTAGCCGTTGCTCGGTATACTTGCGAAGAAGGCTATACCCTTCAAACAACCTCAGGTACTCCTCATTCAGGAACCCGCGTGTGCACTCCACAGGGATGGGAAGGTTCAGATCCAGTTTGTAAAGCCTACAACTGCCTCGAGGTCCCTGATCTAGAGCATGGTTCGGTGACTTATACAGATGTTTTAGGGAACGGTCCAACGTCGGTTGGAAGTACCGTTAGCTACTCCTGCAACTCTGGGTTCAGACTAGTTGGTCCGACAACACGTACGTGTGAGGCAACGGGATGGACACAGTCGCCTCCCGTATGCGAAGACATTAATGAATGCGATGGCATTGTCAATTGCCAAGTGCTCTATGGTGCTGGCTCGCGGTGTATTAACACGCTGGGTTCCTACATCTGCACACCATATGTCATTGCAAACTCCCTTTCTCTCGACCTTACCCCCGCCGAGCAGGCCGATCCGACAATCGCGCCAACTCTGAGTGGCACTGAAGTTAAGTTGCCCAACATCGTCGGTGGACAGAAACTGGTATTCAATGTGTTTGGGGGTGTCAATGTGGTCCCTCTTTCGACAGCAGACTCGACTGGAATCACCTTCACAACATTCGACACGCAGGCTCCATTCTCACTAGCCTCACCGTCAGTCACTGTGCAGCCGACTGCCATCTCAATCGCTGGTCAACCAGTCTACCAGTTCACAGCCACCGTGCCGCCGGGCCAAGGCAGAGATCTCTACATACGAGTGCATTACTGTGCGCCGCCTAATGTATACGAGTCTCCCGTGTGTGGCCAGACACGATTTGTGAGTACTGATCTTGGAGTGAATGGCAATTATCGTATCACATACCCAGAGCCCGTATTCGTCCCAATCTCACTCCGTTCACTAACGTACGCAACCGCGCGAACGCGCAACTACGTCGGTGCTACTGCTCTGGGTGAAACAATGGAAATCAGTGCAAATAATGTGTACCTCCCGTTAGGTGCGACATTTGTTAAACTGAAATTTGGAACAGTGTCAAATCCAACCGAATACGAGGCTGAGATTGATTTCCAATTATCTCAGCAACTCGAGATTCCAGGATTAGTGTTTCAAATGCCAGACAACTTGCAGAAGTATGATTTGGTGTTTGCCTTGCAAGTTGCAAACCAGCCCACTATCGTTTCGAGTGACACATACTCATATCCGCAGGTTCCAGTTGTGCGCGAGGTGATTGGATGTCTCGGCACTGACACGATAACCAATTCCACCTTCGATTGTCCTACTGAGGGCGGTGTTACACTGACAGTGAGAGGCGAAGCGTTCCTCGCTCCGCTCACAGCCTTCGTTAATGGCCGCCAATGTGAGATCAAAAACCGCACAAATGAGGAATTTGAGTGTACATTGCCAGCAGGCACTGGACTTGCGCTCTCTATCTTAGTGAAGGCAGGTTCTCAACGATCAGAATCCAGACGCCGAATTTCGTACGCGATTCCGACGGTAGCCGGTGTCTCTGGCTGCAGCGCTACCGAGGGTACATTTGTTACTCATGCTATCAATTGTAATCGAACAGGCGGTGATATCATCACAATTCAGGGTAGCAACTTCGGAGCTAGTCTAGCAAGTGTAACGATTGGTGGTGAGTATTGCTTGAATGTGCAACATGATCCTGACACGCCACACGAACGCTTAACATGCGTACTTCCTCCGGGTATTCTTGCATCACGTACCGTCACTGTGATTCAACGCTATGGAGAACAGAGTCGATCCGATGTGACAATTTCATACGTACAGTGCGGGCCTGGTTTCTATGACAAAAACTTTGAATGTGCCCCATGTCCGTTGGGTACTGCTAATGACGCATATTCTCAGTCCGCCTGTCGACCTTGCCCGGCCGGAACACATGCACCCAGAGAAGGTATGGAAACGTGCTTGAGCTGTGAGGGAGGTAAATACTCTTCAGATAATGCATCCGAGTGTATTGACTGCCCACGAGGCCGCTTCTCACTCGAGCGTTCTGCTTCTTGCAGTCAGTGCACCTTGGGCACATTCGCGAAGGACGAAGGAATGGATCATTGCAGTACGTGTCCGAACGGCTCTGATAATAACGAGGACTTTACTTACTGCGAATGTCGAATTGGATATGTTATGAATGCCCAGGGCCTTTGCGAGCCTTGTATGCAAGGTGGTGATTGCAACCAGGTCGGTACCACAATTTTCAATGTTAAGTCCCAGTCCTCATTCTTCCCCATCCGCACCGATAGTGCAATTGCTGCAATTGCCCAAACTGTCAGTGATTTGCACCGAGCACTTGTGAGTATACCAGTCAACATCCCCGCTATATTCGACGATGAACGCCGAAGAAGTAGGGACGCCATCATCAAGGCATTGTATGATAATGTTCCACAAGCCACACCTGTTCGGACTCGGATCGTCTCTGTAGAGAACAAAATCGTCACGACACTTGTGGACGATGCTCTAAGTTCCGATGGATATGTCGCAGAGTCGTCCTATTTCGTCCCACAAGATGTTGTGGCGGTGCCAGTTAATATGAGCGTTGTGACGATTGAAGTGGTACCTGGACAACCGAATGAAGCCTCCGTCTCAAATCTTACGGATCTGATCGTTGCAAACTTTGAGGCAAATGGCGCAGGTGCGCTGTATTTGCAAGAGCTTGGTCTATGGGTTGACCCAGCGACGCTGGAGAACCCTGATGAAGGAAGTGTCTCCTTTGTAGTGCAATCTGTCGTGCCAATGACAGAGTTCCAGCCCTGCTTCAATGACGCATGTCTCCCTGGTGGCCAATGCGCGGAAGGCCATACCGGCATCATGTGCACTATTTGTACAGAAGGATATGGGCATAGTTCTCCATTCCAGTGTGCGAAATGCTATCAGGGCGCTGTCCTCTACGTTTACATTATCGGTGCAGCGCTAGCATTGGTTGCCATTTGCACGGTCATGGCGTACAAGCAAATTGTTGACGGCAAGAGCGCTACCAGCATTATCTCAGCACCTTCTATTCCTCTAGTCCTCAAAGTCGGTTTGTCTGGGCTTCAGGTGATGGCAATCGCTGCGCGTTACGACCTACGATGGCCAGGTCCACTTAGTGTATTCTTCAAAGCGTCGAACAACGCTGCTGGGGTAGGTATCGAAGTAGTCTCGCTCGACTGCTTCCTGCCCTCAAATCCAAGTATCTCTCCATTCTGGGTCACGTGTATCGCATTCCTGATCCTTCCTCTGGTTGCAATCTTCCTCCCCGGCCTGGCCATTCTCATTCTATACTACTTCGCACGTCGACGGGGCGCAGCTGGTCTGAAGAACGCTCTTGATGAGTGGAACGGTTTCGTCAAGCAGATTAAGCACGACTATCGAATGAACACTGATGAAAAATTACGCCTTGCAGCTGAACGTCAACGCGAAGCAATCTTGCTTGCTGAGGAGAAGAAGAATGCCCAGTATGTTTTGTCGGTCTGGGACTATGAACGCGCTCGTCGAAGGCTACAAAAGAAATCTGGGAAGTGGAAAGACCTCCCAATTGCGGCATTCGTTTATAAGGACCCTACAGTGCTCCAGAAGCCGCTGGTACTTCCTGAGGTCGGTCGAACCGTCGAAGAGATCGAGGCTGAGGCACTTCAAAGCGTCCGCTCCTACATCGAAAATCGGGGTAATGGACGCGAGTCAGGCGAGCGAGCAAAGTCACCTCGCACGGCTATCAGACCACGCTCAAGAAAACCCTCGGATGATTCGACGCCTCATCCTCCTCCTAAGAAGCCTCCATCGCCAGTGGAACCCGCGGATGACCCTGGCACAAACACCTCGTCTTCGACAACAACTGAACTGCAATCAGGTCATGGCCGGGGTAGCGACACCGCGGCCTCGGCCGATCCCCAGGTGAAAACGTTGAAGACGGGAATTAAAGTCAGATTCTTTGGACCAACAGATAAGAAGGAACGTGAACGGCTGGAAGAAGAAAAGCGACGGGCACGCGCAGAAGCACGGGCCAAAGCCATTGCCGACGCAGCTGCTGCTGCCCGCGCAATAATGGAGGGAACTACTTCATACGACGCCTTCGGTGATAACCCGGTGCTTGCCAAACTCAAGTCTGTTGGTGCTGTTCCGGATCAGGAAATGAAGTCAAGTGGCGCATCCCCAGCCAAGGAACAAGCACAGACAAGTGAAGAAGACATTGCCGATACTAGTGTGACATTCCATGGCCAATACCCAGAGGACGGTGACGATGAGGATGACGCCTCTGAACTCAGTGGCAGCGAGGAAGATACTGATGATGAGTCGAACGCTGAGAGCCCAGGCGAGAGCGCGTCCCCCCAGCAAGGTCCGATGAGTGAAGAGGAGGGTGAGGAGCTTCGCCTTGCACGAAACACCCCATTCGGATTAGGCAAGTTCCTCCGTGATGAGAAGTCAGCAGAAACGAGTGAGGAAGACGAGTGGGCTTCTCAAATGTTTGGTGAAGAGGATGCGGAGTTCATGAAAAGCAAGAAACGCAAGAGACGGGCCTCAGGCTTCAAGCCAATCCAGTTGACAATGCTTGAAGGTGAAGAACTGCAGCAGGCTCAGGTTAAAGCCGATCGAGAGGCAATCATTGCCACAACATCGACATGGGACGAGCAGCGCACCTTGGTCGCCAAGTTACGTGCATTAATTAGCGATTCCCGTAGATTCTGCGTATGCTTCCGAGGAACCCAGCGCGATGTGGTCGAGAAACGGCGTAAGCGACGACTTAAGCGCAACGTACAGCGGCTCAGCGAGCTCAAATCCAAGGTCAAGAAGGGTGGAAAGAATGTCGCGGACAAGGACATTGCACTCGCCGGCATCTTCGACTTCGATGAGACAGGAGATGAGATGAACGCCGATGATGTTGACACTATGATCGAGGAAATGCAGGAGGCTGGCTGGATTGATTCATATCTAGTACGTCGCGCTAATAGGTTAGCCGCAAAGCGACGTGTGCAACGAGCACTAGGCGATAGTGGGGATTCGGTTGATTCGAAGCCAGGAGAAGATGACAAGGAAGACAATGAAAACAAGGATGTAGCTAACGTGTCTGAAGACCAAGAATGGAACTTCGAGGGTCATCCTCATGACTACTGGTACAGCGGGACTCCACTCGAGAATGCTGAACGTGTTCGCGAGAGTTACAATCGCTATATTTTAGAGACTATTCTTACTCGTGACGAAGAGCGTTTCCATGATAATCGAATTCGTGCAGAGCGCAAGGCAAGGGCACGAAAAGACGAATTGAGACTTGAAAAGCTGATTCGTGAGCATGGTGAGGAAGCCGGTTCAGATTTGTTCTATGAGGAGAAGGAGAAGCATGACCGTGAACGAGAAGCATTGCCTTACGCCAAGCGGATGACCGCCGCTGAACTGCGAGGTCAGATGCAGAAACTAATCAACCAGTACGAGTTATTGGCAGACGACTACAAGGGTTATTTGTTCACTACCCTGAATGTCATCTTATTCTTCCTTCATCCGAATTTGTCACGCCAATTCTTCCTCATGCTATCGTGCAAGGACATCGGAGACGCATCCAAGACACGATACGTGCTTGGTGACATGTCTGTCGAATGTTTCGGCTCCGAACACATGACATATCTCCTCTTAGTCGCTCTTCCTATGGGTGTGCTTTGGGTTCTTGGTATCCCGCTCATTGCATTCCTGTACTTGCGCGCCAACAAGGACCTTATCAAGATGCCCACACTGATGGCCTCTAAGGAGGAGCTGGCAGCGAAGCTTAAGTTTGATGCTACAGCTGGCTTCTTATATCGCGGTTATCGAGCCAATCGCTACTATTGGTTCCTTCTTGAAATGGCGCGAAAGGTCCTGCTAGTGGGTTTCGCCATCTTCTTCCCAGGCGCGCTACATACGCAGCTGCTTATGGCATGTATTCTGCTGTTCGCCAGTATTGTCCTCCAGATGGCACTTCGCCCGTTCGAGCATCCTGTCCCAGACTTCGTTGAGTTCTTGTCACTTTTCTTGAGCTTCATGATCTTCTTCTTCGCCAACTTCCTGTTCTTGGATATCTCCGAGAGAAGCAAAGAGGCTGTGACATGGATCATTCTGCTTCTGGCACTGAGCTTCATTGTATGCGTCGTGTATGCGATTTACATCCTCGCACTTGAGAACCGAGACCTCGCAAAGATCCGACAGAGAGTCCTTAAAGCACAGCAACGTGGCAAGGATGTCGCTGAAGTGATTCGTGAATGGCGTGCCGAGCGCGCTAAGCAAGAACCTAGCCGCGCTAGCAAGATTTTGAATGCGATTCGACGACATCATGAGAGTGGGTTGGATCGCAATATGCTTCTGCTGCCATCACGCAAGTTTGACACAGACGATCGCGGTAAGATTGTTATCGACAGTACGAAGAATGACACGAGGACAGACTTCCAACGAACATTCCTTGTTGAGCTGCCAAGCTCTGCGCCAATTGCCAAGGGGCTTCAGCTTGACTTAGGTACGGTCCACAGTAGTGGTATTGAGCCACCCAAATATGAGTACCTGCGAGGTCTTGAGGAACAGGTCGGAAAAGATGACGACATCGACCCGTTTGTGGAAGTTCGAAATGCACACCTCGTAACACCATACGACGAAGAGGACGCCGAAGCACTTCGTCAATTGGATGAGGAAGATGGTATGCTCTTCAGCGACTCTGATGCTGAGGACGATGAGGTCCGGATCCAAGAGCTCAAGGCGGCCGAAGCGGAACTGGCAGAGATCGAAAAGAAACATCGAATTATTTCGGCCACAAGCACTTCAAGGAAAGAACGCAAAGCGATCGCAAAAGCGCTGGATGAAATGAAGGAACGTGTCGCACGACTTCGTGCTGCAACAGCTGGAATAGATCTTAACGCACGGGCTGAACGTGAAGCTTTCCGCAAACAGCACCGCGAAGACTTTATTGCCGAGCAGCGTGCCGCTTTCGTCGAAGCCCAGTGCGCTGAGGCTGAAATCCAAGCAGCAGAACATGGCACGCTTGATGAGCTTGATTTGGATGAGGTGGCGCGTCAGGCAGAGGAGAAGTTCGATGAAGCCGCATGCGTCGCTGAATATGAGGCTCAACTTGCACAACGCCGTGAGGTATATAAAGAGCGTGCTCGTATTAAGGCCCGACTCTTCGTGAACTCGGTGCTCCCTTATCGCCTCGCTGGATTAACGGAGGATGGCATTCCGCTTGAAGAAGCAGAACGGCAAGCCGAACGTGAAAAGCGTCAAAGACGCAAGGCACGAGCAAAGCTTCGTGCTGAAATCCAGGCAATGCTTGACAATGGTGAAGAAATTCCTGAAGACCTCGATCTTGCCCAGCTTGAGGATACACCTACCGAAGATGACGAGACAACTTTTGAGTCCCCTGCCTCAGCAAGCTCATCAGCAACCTCTGCAGCTGCTCCCAATGATGAAGAGAAAATGAGCAATGCGGAAAGGGTCCGCATCAGCGTTCTCGGCAAGGAAGGTCATTTGGAGCTCCTACGGATTCAAGAAGAAGCTGAACGTCGGGAGCGAGAAGAGAGAGAACGAGCTCGACGGAAGGAAGAGATTATGGAGAAGATGAGAACCAGACCCAAATTCTTGCTTGCGAAGATGCAAAAGATGGGAACGCTGCCTCCTGGCTATTTGGACGAATGAGAACCTCGGACTCAAAACGCACATGTGAATGAGTGGTAGCCAACAAGAATTGATAGTTTTCAGTCAGATCGCTCATCTCTCAATGAGCACCATTCATCCTTCGGTCCAGCATTGTAAGAAACACCCCAACTTTATGTTCGTCCTCCAAATCTTCATCATAGGACGTCTAAAGTATTTGCAATGTTACTTGGCCACCGACCTCTACACAGTGTGCATGAGGTGCAACCAAACTTATCGGCTACCGAACAGTTTGAATTATAACCAATATTCTACCTGTAGTCTTTTTGTAACCAATGTCCATCGACGACATAACGTCGTTTCTGTAACCTGCCAAAGAGGTATTTAGAGAATAGTGATAATAATAGAGTTTTTAGCCTTTATTTGAATTTCGTAGAACTCTCCGTGCAAGACCGACATCATTTCGATCGTTTGCACGCGTGTAGTGTAATAAGGGCCGATACGATTGCGGAGACTGCAGCAGAAAGTAAGACAGTAGTCCAAAGGGGCGCGGGGTTTCGAAATTGGTCTGGATTGGGCGTGAATTGATTAGCAGTGTTCAGGTTCACTGATGCCAGATTATGCAAGGTGGGATGCGAAGCATCAGCAAGTTGACTGTGGTCCATTAGCGGCTCGATGGAGGTGTCGCAAGACTTGGGGTCGAATGATGGAACCGATGATGTGGTTGTCTCGGAGTCTGTATAGTTCTCAGAAGGAATGGCCCCGGTCGATGACTGCGCAGCGCTCCCCGATGGGATGCAGAAAGAAAGATAACGCGCCCCATTACGTCCAATCAAGATCGTTGCATTTCTTGAGAGCTCAGCAGCGTCAAACTTTCCCTCTTGAAGAGCATTTGCAACAGGCAGGAGAATGCCCATATCCATTGCAGACGTCAGGTCAAGGCCAGTTAGTGGGATCTCCTGCGCTAAGTCCTGCTTCTCATCTTTGGCGCGAAGAAAGTCGTGCTTCAGTGAGCCAATGCACACGTCATCGAGCACAGTAACCTTACTAGTGCTATCCTCTTCATCCTCGACTGGAGTCAAGACTGGTGTGGGTGGTAAAGCTGTATCAGAAACGGGATTGTCCCCTTGAGTGGCGATTTCGATGGGTCCCATTCTCGTATATCTCCTTAGAAGGTCAGAACCGAGGGGCTTTGCGCTAGATGAGCTAACCGCTTGGCCTACATGATGGCCCTGAGTAGTGGGGAGGCTGGGCGATGTGGATGCAGTGACTTGAACCCTTACAGACACGTTCGGTTTGCTCATAGAAAGAGTTGGTCGATGGATTGGGAAACCGTCGAAAACACATCCGCGATCTGGCTCTGGTTTTGTTTGATCTATAAGATAAATCGACGCATTGTTTGGGTTTTTTGACACCTCGAGCCACTCTGGAGAATAGCGACACCACACCATCCTAAACGCACGCAGGGTGACTCCATGAGTTACGATAATAAAATCAGTATACCCACTAGCAGCGAGACGATGCAAGGTACCGAGGAATTCTAGAGCTCTCCTACATACATCAAACCGACTCTCTCCTAGCGGAAACCTTGCCCAAAACCATGATCCAAGCTCGCGCGCACGTTGGAGCCTCTCTAGTTCAACTGGAAATCGATGCCCCAGCTCTTCCCAACCGTTTCCATCAAAGACACCAAAGTCCTGTTCTCCCAGCAGAATGTGTTCTCGAACGCCAGTAGCATAGTCTCCGAGTCGCTTAGTGATTTGCTCACAAGTCTGCCGAGCCCTCGTGAAACTTGACGTAATAACTGCTACGCGAAAGTGCTCACCAGCACGAGCTCGCGAATCATAAAATCTTTTGAGAAACTCGCCTGCAGCGGCAGCTTGCATAAATCCGTTAGTGCACAGGGTCTCGCCATACCTGAAGGCAGAAACAAAACGCGCCGCTGATGCCAAAGAGGCCTCAGTAGACTCATCCACGCAGTCAACATGTTCATCGTTCGAACTCATGCTTTCCTCGTCGCTGCAAGTTTCAAAATCCTCGCTGCCCGCAAGTGAGATGGCTTGATCAGGACACCGCTTGTAGATGTCAAGGTTGAGGTTTGCCTCCGAGACGCCATGACGAACTAGAAAAATACGACAAACCTTGCCCATAGCGCTTAGCTCAGCGTGTGTCATGGGCTCACGAGGCTTACGCTCGGTGTACCACACGCGCATTCGTTCGACTCGTCTGCCTCCTGGCCTCTCGGTCATGATGGCGTCGCTACGGGTCGACTGTTGAGTTACAACACGTGATGCTGAAGGTCTTCTCACGCTTGCGCAACGGGAGCGAATGAATCTGCGGTACCCCAGAGCTACAATGACACCACCAAGTCAGCTGGCCCTATCCAAGTTGTGTTCGCCTCAGGAACGGTGTCACAGCTGAGTCGGGCATGGGCATGGGAAACCGTGGATGAGATCTGTCCGTGACAAACGGCCCGCACGCATGCACCTGGAGTACGCTTATGAGCCGGCTTCACGCTCATGGAGTCCCTCTCATGAGTCTTCAAGTCGTCGCACAGCGAGTGTAACTCAACTTGTCGAGTAGAGATGAGGTATCAGGAATTTGTGTAGCACGTTTTGCGTAGATCGAGCTTATGCTCCAGCAAGCTGACGCGATTATCTGTACCATGCACACTTGATCTTCGCAATGATATACCTAACACTCACCCACACTTGCGCAATCCTCGCGAACCCGACTCGCAGCAGTGTGCACAAACCATCCAGATTTGCAGTCGTGACGGGATTGATTTCGAGATCTCGACCTTAGGCGTTGGCATTGGCGGTGGCGTCGATATAGGTGGAGCTGCCCTGACCTCACGGCGGGTGAGGTCGTTACTACTGCGACGAAGATGGCGCTGCGACGCAGACAGATCGCGAAATTTGCAGCAGGTACACTTCTGATCGGGTATGTCTACTACACCCTGTATATCCTGCTTGCACCCGGAATGCTGTCATCAGACTCGAAACTTTACGGCATTGTCTTTCCACGCGAGCCCTACTGGTTCCTCGCGCTCCCCGCGTTGTTCCTGATCACTGTCATCTCCGTCGTGGGTGTCGTCATGGGCTGGCATCTCATGCATCCTGACCCAGCCGACCTCCTCTCTGACTCGTGTACGATTGCCGGCCATGCTAATCGACCCAACCTCAAGGATGATATGCGCACAGCGTCTATACAGCACGCTACACAGCTCGTGAGCTCTGTAGCCCCTGCATCTCCCGCGACTAGCTCGACTCAAGCTATGGAGACTCATTCATTGGAGGCTCCGTTGGATTACTCTGACAATGACTCTGCGCAAGCAGTATCGCCAGCAACTGCTAGCAGAAGACGAAGATCAAAGAGGTAACTCAACACTGCACAGCGGATGTTGTAGAGGCAATTTATTACAGTACGATTCCTTCAGAATAATAACATGGAACTACAATAACGAAGGCGCGACTACCCGTCGACCCAGGCATAAATTAACCTTCTTAAGCACGGCCACAGTATCAGCTGGGCGGCGGAGGTGCACGGATCAAATCAGGTCTGAGACTTGTTATGCCGATCCCTTGCTCAGCATCTCAGCAGCCTTGTCGGGTGTCCCTGACATGGTGGCTCTGTTAGTGTCAGTCAGAGCATCACCTTCCTTCCCTCCACTTTCCAAAGGCGTGCTCTTGCCTTCTCCCTCTGAAGCACCAGAAGAGCTCTGTGCCGCTGCCGATGTTTCGTGGGGGGTAGGTTGAGATCCAGTAGTAGCGTCGGGCGAGGTTGATTGTGATTGCGGTTGTGGTTGTTGGAGCTGCGAGGCTCCCGAGCCCGGTGAAATGGGAGCTAGTTTTGTTGGTCTGATAGCATCTGCGGATGTCGCAATCTTGGGAATTTGCATAAGTCCCATATCGGGCGTGGCATACTCTAATTTGCTCTCGAGAGATGTTCCCATGACTCGGTTGAGGTCAACGATATCGAAGACAGCTGCAGGCAGAGCTGAGTTCGTGCCATCGATGGGGCTTCTTGCCGCGCTACGGATACGTTGGCCTGTGGAGTCATACGCGTTTGCGAAAGATGGTACACGCGTCTCTAAATCTACATGCGTGATGAATGGGAAAGCCTGAAGCATATGCTGCTCAAGTCGAGCCACTTCGCGGCCAACTTCTTGGACAACTTCATCACCATAGCGCAGGAGCTAGAGAATGTGGAAAGGATATGGGACCGTTACGATTAGAAAGCATGCAACGAGGAGGTGTCTACTAACAAGAAGCGTACACAGGTTGTCAAGCGGCATCATATCTATAATTCTAAACAGGAACTCGTTGGCACTTACCATGTCTTCGCATTGCTTTTGTGAAAAGCCATGCTGATCCTTGCTTAAATCGAGAAGGCGCAGAATACGACGAGCTGCAATGCCACCTGCAGTTGTAGGAAGTCGAAGGTCTGACTCAGTCTTACTTCCGTCAGCTGGCGCTGGAGTGGTGCTGCTTTGCAATGGTGCAGCGGTGGCAAACAGCACCTGTTTGGCGATCTCACGTCCGTTGAATTGGATTTCAGCCTTAAAGCGTGTATCAATACCACCATAAGAAATAGATTTAAGATCATGCACGCTGTGAACCGAAGGCCGACTGCGTATGACATCAACGATATCTGTTATGGTTCTGCGATCCAGGGATTGGCCTAGAAGCATTTTAGCATTACGCCGGATCAGAAATACTGCGACGTAACCCATACCGAGACCAACCGTGATAGTTCCGATTGTATCGTAGATTGGGTCGCCTGTCGTGTGCGTCAACCACAATGTCACAGCAGCAATCGCCAAGCCAGTAACCGCGACCGCATCCTCAACCAAGACTGCGATTGCAGTGGTGTCAGAGCCACTACGAATGTACTGCCAGAACGAGACACCTCGACCACCGCGCTCCTTCTTCGCAAGTGTACGAATGACCTGGATAGCGTAGATCAAAGTACTTGCCTCGACAAAGAAGGATCCCGCGAGTACCGAGAGAGTAAGAAGCGACATCTCGACCATGTGATCTTCGAGGAAAAGCTGTCCGATGCCATGGTAGAGAGAAGCACCGCATCCCAAAAAGAACACGCCAGTCGCTGAGATTAACGCATAGACAAATCGTGCTGGTGCGAAACCATACGGGTGAGCTTCATCGGGTTTTCTCCTTGCCTGCTGAATTCCGACCATCAGAAGCGCTTGGTTGACGATATCCGCTAATGAATGGAGCGCTTCGGCGAACATGACACCCGAGCCAGAAAACCACGCAGCAGTGAGCTTGCCTATAAATACGAGGAAGTTGCCGCCAATTGCAACGGTCACCGCACCGACGGTCAACTTTGTGTCTGGATTCGGCAGGATCTCAGACAAGTGGCCTCCTGAGCTGCCTCCTTGATGAGTCGATGAGCTGGAATCACTCTGTTTCCGGCGAAACCGCGCAAAGAAGGCGCGGTAGCGTGCAGTTAGCAACGCAAATCGCTCGGCAGCCTGCTCCTTTGTGGCAGTGAGTCGATCTTGGATCCGCTTGTAGATCGCAGTCGGAGTATATTTCGGCGGCTCATAGTAGCGGGCATAATGTCTCGTAGCTGCGGAATATGCTTCGTTCTCAAAACTAGTCTTGGTCGGGTCGTACGTCACTTTCTCCTCCTCTCCCTGGCTCTGATTGTTCTGCGACGACCCAAAGTCCGAAGACCTCTCGGTGCCCTTTCCATAGGCAGGTGATGCTGAACGCGAGGCATCTGTGCGCCTGGCGGAAAGACCAAGCATGGCAATCCCACTGCGGCGCACTCCATGCGTGGTTTCAATGCTCTCGCTGTCACTGGCCTCAGACTGCAACCACCGTCCAAAACGATGGTACTTGATGAAGGACTTCGACCTGGGTTGGATCTCCTCATAGTGGTATTCCAGGCTTCCCTCCACGCGATACGATGTGGTGGGATGTTCTCGACTACTCGCATTTGTCGAAGATGTGCGTGTGTCCTGCCCTGACGCGGAGCCACTGTCGGATGCGTACAGTCTGAAACAGCTACGACCGCAGAAGCCAGCCAGAAAGGGGCTTACGCATGGTCCACTGAGGGCAGCTCGCCACGGAGTCGCTTGAAATGCAACGCGCGATGTAGTCGCAAGTGCTATGGCAGCGCGCCGGTGCATGTGGTTGGGCTTACAACGCCGAAATGCGTCGAAGCGGCGATAGGCGGCTCAAAGTGTGTAAAGAGAGGTGATGTTTTGACGGTCTTCTAGTGGAGCTTACGATATAAAAACCAGCCTAACTGGCTTTCGCTCGTATAACAAATATTACAACCCAATTTCTTATACCACCTCACCCCCACAGTATACCTATTCTACACGTTTTCCAATGTGGAAAATTCGCGAAAAACTGACCAGTGAGTTGGTGGAAAATACGGTATTCCTGCGTTGCACTCACTCTGCCACCTGTTTTATTCGATAGACCCACGTATAGCATGAGCGAGACAGACCTTGAGATATCGCGACGAATACGCGAACGTATGAAAAAGTTTGACGAAACTTTCAACTCTTGGATAACGGATCAGACCGATGAAATTTCCGCACTGTACCACTCGCACGCTGGTAACATGCAGACCGCCAGGGGTACGTACTGATCTGTCGTTTTGGTTTGCGTGATTCGCACCACACACATGCCAGGCTAATCTCACATTGCCCTCATTCTCCCCCACAAACCCGACAGAGGAAATCAACGGACTCGAGAAGGAGGCGAAGCAGGAGCAGGTAGCTATAGAGGAGCAGCAGCTTAAGTTCCAAGAGCAGCAACAGGAGCTCCAGAGATTGGAGCAGGAGTTGAAAGCACTGAATGAGAGCCAGTCGGCGCTCCCTTCACGCATTGCAGAGCTCAAAGAACGCCAGAACGAACTCATGAGCATCTTGAGGAGAAAGCAACTTGAACTCGAGGACGCCAGCGGAGCCTTCGAGTCTAGGCTACGTGCAGTGAAGACAGAGATTGCCCTGTACAAGGACGTTCTTGGACTAACGGTACGTTTGGCTTTGGGTATGACCCGCTAGCCGTTTTTTTAGCTTTCCAACCGATAGTTTGAAAATGACGATGTCACGTTCCTCCATGCTGTGATGAATTGTGATTCATATCCAATGCTGATACACTGGTGACTCCATTTCTAGATCGAAGTCGACGGTGGTATGCTCAAATTTACAATGCGAGACGTAGACCCAAGGCACCCCAACGCAGAACTCAGCTTCTATCTAATCATCAATGAAGACAACCAGTACAGCATTCTGTCGTGCCGTCCACAACTGCCCACGTTGGAGGGCCTTACAGCCGAGCTAAGGAGCACAGGTGATCTCACATACTTCATTCACTCCATACGACGGGCATTCCGGATCTACGTCCAAACAAATGCATGAAGAGGATCTTGCGCAACGGACATAGAGCGCTATCCGACCCACCCCGTATATTCTCATCAACAACACCTTCCGCTTGATTTGTATGTGTATATAAACTGAAGACTAATAGAATGATTAACTAACTTCGACTGTTGATTACGACTCTTTGTGCGGCTGCAGATGAATGGTTGGTTAGTTCCGTAGTGATTCATCATCACTTGAGGCGGTCGGCTGTTGTTGCCACATCCCGTCGACCACTGCCAAAGCCGAACATTGAGGTACTTTCCTCGTAAGCGGCTTGGGAACCATCTCTGCGGATAGTTCAGAATCGGTGGAAGACTGCAGAAAAGTTATTATGAGCAAGCTTATGGTGCTTGCAATAAACAGTCACATTGATAGGCTGTAGTGTCAAATTATGAACTGCATGAGATAGACACAGATGAGCCGAGTTAGAAACTGCCTGCTATCTGAAGCAAAGCATATGACGACCACATTGCCTCGGCGCCACCTATTTCTTTGCATTGGCATGATTTGGGCAAACTTTGAATTATGAAGCTGAAGCTGGGCAAGGTTCACCAAACAATTCTAAATTGTCAGTATGCTAGGGAAACACAGAAGCTGAAGCGATGGAGGAAAACGCTCGGCACCAAAACGTTGCTAATGCATGTTGAAGTAATAAGGCATTGTGAATTACAGGTATGAGAGTCATCAGTCATCCATAAGCATTTCCTTCAGAGTCTTGCCCTCATACAATATCGCCTCGTCAAAAACTATCTTGTCGGAGCCTTCCTGCGCAGAAGACGTCTCCCCCGTGGCGTCATATGATGGTGCTGAAGTTACGGACTCAGCCATGTCGGAAGCGTGTGCAGTCAGCTCAGGATAATCGTGAGGCTGATCGAGCCCCATGGTTTCGTGAGTCATGAGTACAGTCACAAGAATCCCGAGAATCGAACAGCCCGCACAGAATGCAAGCGACACCCGGAGGTCATAGTGAAGCAGCTGTGGCATGGTGAGTGTTCCAATCATTGCACCGACCTTGCCAGCCGCCGCGCAGATGCCTAGTGCTGTGCCAGCGATCGAGAAGGGGAAAGCCTCACCAGACATAACATATGTCACCAAATTCGGACCGAGATTGGCGAAGAAGAAAGTGAGGCCGTATGATGCCACGAACAGCATGTGTCCAAGCTTTGAATTCATTAGCTCCGGCATCCAGGTGAGCAGTGTGATCATAATACCGAAGTTTGAAGCCATGAGTGCGAATCCAGTGATCTGCAGCGGGCGTCTTCCGATGACATCAATCAAACGAATGCCCACCAGGTATCCTGGTACGGCAATCAAACTGAGACAGACAGCAGCTTTGGTGAGCGAGTAGATGTGCTCATACAGGAGCTCCTTGGGTGTATCTGGGGTAATCTTCGCGGCCTGGGTTAGGACCTGACCCGAAAACAAAGCGTTGGCATAGAAAACAACGTCGAAGATAAGCCATGCAAGTGCACAACCCAAGATCATTCGGCCGTGACGAAACAGGGCCTGGACTCTATCATAAATCGTGACCTCCACTTCCTGAGGTGCATTGCGGAAGCCCCTGTTCGGAAGTGACACAGGGCGTGTGGGCTCTCGCAGGAACAAGCGGAATGCGATAAAGATCAGTCCAGGGAGCGCGGTAATGGCTAAGGGAATTCGCCATGCCCGCTCGAAGTCCTCGTGCGGAAGAACATATTTTAACAGCAAGAAGATGACAATAGGAGCGAACATCATGCCTGCACCTTGTAATGCAAACACAGTTGCCATTTTCTTACCACGGTTGGCTGTATCTGAAGAGGACGACGCCTCCGCGGCGAAGGTCGCTGAGAGGGGATACTCACCTCCGATGCCCAACCCCATAAAAATGCGAGAAACTACAAGATGCAGCATGAACTCCACACTTGTGGTTCCTGATGCAAACGATGCAGCGATCGCACCTGCAATGACAACAAGTTGCGTGACAATAAACGCTCGTTTCTTGCCCAGGATATCAGCAATCGAGCCGAACATGATCTGTCCACACATCACACCTAGCATGGTGGCCGTCGCGACCAGGCCCAAATGCTTCAATGGTGGAGTGTGTGCGTAGGAGAGAATCACCAGAACGATATTCAGCGCGAAGGCATCGTAGCTTGAGTTGAAGAAGCCTACACCTAGAACGGCTGTTCGTAACCAAGAGTTGGAATCGTTCACTGACCGCTCGATGATGCCCGAGGTCGACTCTAGGTAGTCAGAGCCGAGGTCGCCACTCACGTCCCCGAGTAGTGGACGCTTCGAGAGTGCCGCAGCCGCGAAGTATCCCTGCTTGCCGTGTGCCTGCAGCAGCGACACATCCTCTCTCTCGTCATAGTCGTCCACGGATCTCAGCATGGTGTTTTGGCGCCGCTGCGTGGCACCCGATGGACTTTAGATGGGTTATGTACGCAGAGTGAGATGAAAATCATGGTGAGTGTAGATTAAACAGGGTGTGTCCACGTGAAGTGCGATATCTAGAAACAAGTCGCTGTTGTCACACTGAAAATTGCACACGGATTAATATCAGGGCATACCCAGCGCATGCAGAGACGTAAAAACATTACGTCTCGAGGTATACACACGTGATATGTCCACTATAATAGCTTTTATGCTCACGCATTCGCCCGCAATCGAGTTTCCACAACGCCGGAAATCTGAATCAAATCTCGATTTCAACTTCGCCTCGGGTCGAATCGGCCAGCGCTACCTCGACTCGGCTTGGCTCAGATCATCTCTGCCAGACGCAAGCCGATGAGGCTAGAGGGTTGGCCTTCAGAGTGGGCTCTTTCAGCTACAGACACACTACGACTCCGGACTAGTGTGGCATGTATAGATTTCTCAGCACAGAGCCATGATGGGGAGTGAGTCATATCCTAGGACAATTGCCTTGAGGTACTGCCTTCAGCGCCGGATGGTGATACTAATCGCCCTAGCTCTTCATGTTGGCGGTGTTCTCGCTGCCCTTCTGGCTTCCTGCCTCACAACGACTCGCAGTAAAGATCGACATATTCATGTAGTCTTCGAGAAGTGGGTTGAAGCCATTGCGAGTCTCGGTGCAGATATACTCTGCATATCGCTGCATGAATGAGGCGGTGGACCAAATGCGATGATTATTTGCGATACTCTCAACTTGCTTCATGTTCAAGAGCGCGGCACGCTTTGCGAACTCAGCCTCAGGCGAAGAAGCGTTACCCTCTGCTCCAGCTGAAGCGTCAGAAGCCTCGGCTTGTGACTCTGAGCCAGAGGACTCTGCAGTTGGATTAGCGAACACCATCTTACCATCCTTCATGATGAGAGTCGGTGTCGAAACAGATGACCTGGATGGAGCGGTATTACTAGACTTTGTTGACTGGCTGGCTACTGAGGAAGGAGGGGCATGTACTTCCACTGCCGCACGAAGCTTGTCAGAAGAGAGACCGAGCTGTGCAAGCTGTTCAAGTGCACCCACAGGAACAGTTTCGTTGGGCTGAATGGCGCGCGCAAAAGCAGCTGGCAAATCATAAGTTTGGGCCACAGCTTGATCACGGTTGTCCCGAACACTCTTTGCATAGTATTGCAATGCTCGATGTTCTCGGCATGACTTCGCGGCGACTTCAGGACTCTCACCGAGCACAATACGACGATATTGATAAGCCAAAAACGAAAAGTCAGTCGGGAAGAAAATGTCCGCGCTGCCTGGCTTGCACAGGTAAGTGTCATCGTCTTCGGTTGCACCCTGAATCTTGTCGCTCTTACGGGCAACGATAGGTCCGTTGAGACCGTGTTTGGCCTCGGTGGACACAAGGGTGTCAAAGTCCGCGAGTAGGACCGCATGAGTTGGGAAATGCTTTGCGAGGTTCTTAAGAAGTCGATGTCGCTCCGTGGGGAGATAGACCACAGGGCACGACATATTGTACGGAACTCGCGCGCTAGCATCCACTTTTTCCAAGATCCTCTCTTGGACTGAGTCAAACATCCGCATGATCCAGGAAAACACACTACCTGATGTGCCTTCTGGCGCTTGCGAAGGCAGGCCAAGTGCCTCACGTGCTTCAGCAACTGTGATGGCAGGATCTACTCGATCAATCAAATCGCGCGTCTCCTTTGGAAGGGCCTGCACATCCTCCTGGATGCTGACGGGTGGTTGTGACCCAGGATAAATTGCGTCTTCTGGGCCCACAAGTCGAACATATTCATCCCACAGATCTAGGCACTCTTGGACAACGGGATCAGAAATAGGCACTGCAGTCTCGACAAAGTCACGGGGGGTTGTGCTAGAGTTAAGCCATGATTTTTCCACCGGATCTTGGACATTATCGCCATTCTGCGCCGACTTTGGTGAGACGACAACCTGGGCCCATGTCCCATCACTCCTGCGGATCACTTTGTCGTGAGGAAGGTTGTCCATGACCTCCAGCCCGATTATAAAATGAGGGATGTTTGAAGAGACAGAGGCTCGCGCGATGGAGGCTGCCTTGCCGTCCACCTCTGCCGCGTTTATCCTAATGATCGAAAGATGTCCTTCGTGACGAGGGAGTAGCAACGCCTTCTGAGCCTCAACCAGCGAAGTGGAGATCTCATAAATCGTATAATGAGTTTGCTCATAAACCTGTGGGAACTTTTGTTGTAGGAAGTTCAAGATGCCATATGCAAGGGCACCACTACCTGCGCCCATCTCGACAATGCGTACGGGGAAGAGCGGCTGATCGCGGAAATGGCCTGGAACGGGAACGCCAAGGATACCCTTTGGGATATAGGGTGAAGTTTCAAGCGCCTCGTCCGTGTCGTTCGTTTCGTTCGCTGATGCGAGGCCAAGCAGTTTCCTTACCCACAATGGAAGTACAGCCTTCACATTGACCTTGGACGGTTGTTGGTGCGCGGATTGTGTGCTAATTGCTGAAACTGTACCAAATTCACTATCGGACGTTGCCTCGGTTGCAATCGCTGCCTGTGTCTTGTCCTTTAGAAGTGAGCCAGACTCCGGGTGAAGCTTGGTCTGGAATGCGTCCATCTTCTGCTGGAAATGTCTGCGTGTGTTTGGCGGGGAATTCCTAATCTTGAGCTGGTTACGGGCCTCGTATAAGCGGTCCAGCGGGGTATACACGTGCGGCATAACGTGAGACAGCACCCACCTCGCAATCGCCTCCGCATAATACGGCTTGAAGATTTCGACGGGTGTGACCCACCCATCCTTGGTAGCCGTGTAGAATGACGAAAGCTTCTTCATGTAGTCAGCACGTCCTATGAGCGCACCAAAATTAATCTCATCAGGGGTATAGATGCAGTCCGTTTGGTTGAAGTAGCCATATTGAGTCGAGTATAGCGAGTCGCGGATGAAGTCGCGGACAAGCATTGGTTGGTCTTTGTTAGTGCTGCTGCCACTGGGTTTGGACTGGCCCAATGGGTTATCATGTTTGGGTGGAGCGGTATGCATTCGCACGTGCACATGCGGAGCGGCAGGAGCACTACTCTTACCGCAACTTGCGCCAGTCTGCTCAGTCCCGAGCCTCCATATCGGCGTGAGACCGCGGGCTGCAGCCGAGGCAGGACCGGATAACGATCGGGGTGAAAGCCACCTGTGCATACGAGATTGCGTTTCTTTATATCACAACTCTCAGCTTCACTACAGCGTGCAATATTCTCGCCTGAGCTCTACAACCTCGCAAGTCGGAAAAGTGGATGCTTCGTGCGATATCAAGAAGAATGCGTGAAAAATCACGGCGAAAGCCTCATACAATCGCCCGAAGCTATGATATCTTACCTTAGCTCACTTGATCACAGTGTCTGAAGCCAGTTATCTACCAGTCGACGGAGTAGCCAACACTTCGGATTTCGTGCCTGAAGTCGCAACATGTTGCGAGTTGACAGTTCTGCTCACACAGTAGGTATGTTACGTGCAATTCGTAGCAGATAGAAATTATGCCTTTCTATTGTAGAACGAGTGTAAAACGAGTGTAAAATACCTCGACACTGGAATGAACCGAACTAATCAAATCTCACATAGTGAACTGATAAAAGCCTAGAACTCCTGGAGCCCTACGCGGGTAGGAGTATGGAGTAAAAACTACCTTCGACTCTGGTTAGGTCCGACGTTCCCTCTGCCTCCCGATTGCTTTTGAGGTCTCAAACTTCTCACAACTTCATTTCCGAGTGCATGGCTTGGGGTGTAAATTTGCGAAGCGGCGGGGACTGGTGCTGTCACATTTGGAGCGACAGCTGAGAGACGGTCACTGCGTCTCGGTGGCTCACGAGACACGGAGAGGAAATATTCATCATCCTCCCATCTGCCTTCATTGGACGATGGGGGTCGCCCATGTCGAGTTGACCTGGCTGTAGTGGTTGCAGCAGTAGTCGTCACCACGGTCGTAGCACGAGTGGGGTGGGGATGATAAGCGCCCTGGTGTGTCAGGTCTGGTGGCGACAACTGAATATGTCGACCCGGAGGCGACCAGCTTCGCCGAGACTCACCAAGCGCTGTTGCAGCCGAGGGTGAGGGACGAGGAGAAATAGAACGAGGTTTTGAGGCCAAACTCGCGCTGCCTGCGGCTGAGTCTCCAATCACTGAGGCAGCACTTCGCGAGGTTGTAGAAGTAGGTGCATGTCGACTCATACTTGAGGACTGCACGACCTGCGAACGAGCCGTATGGGATTGCGGCTGTGGCGCGACCACCCCTGGACGAGCAACCCTGGCTGGGGACTTCGGTTGGGTCAGAGTCGAGGGATGAGCTGCCGCACGAGTTGACGGCCGAGTGGGGGATCGCGCGGGGGTGGCGGGTGGGGACGTGGTGGTTCTCACGGGTTGCAGGGCTCGGGGTTGCTCTCCTCCAGCATGTGCGGAACCGGATAAAGCGGCAGGTGGGGCAGAAAGACGCGGAGGTGTCGGAAGTGGGGTGTACGATTTGTTTACCAGCGACTTCGGGGTGGGCGTAGCTGTGCGAGCCGACGATGGGCTGGATGGTCTCATTGAGGTTGGGCTTGTAATTACAATCTGAAGCGCGTCATGGGTTCCCTCTGAGAACGCGGGGGGTAGCTTGGCAACGTTATCCAAGTTCGTCGGAATCTGCATTTTCGCCTCGTCATGAACTTCTTCTCGAGCTTGGTCACGTTGAGCGGCCAATGTATCTACAGTTAAGTCATTGGGCCCAATGTCACCCCCCGCTACCTCTTGGACAGGAACCACATATTCACAATCTATCAGTGGTGGTAACTCCTCCTGACCGACTGCCGCAGTCACCAAGGCTTCCATGTTCTTGCGCTCGAACTCTACCTCAAGAATGTCAACATAGTCATCATCACCTCCAGAACTAAGTACTTTTGGATCAGCTTCAGTGCCGATCTCTCGAGTGATTACAGCCAGCAGGTGTTGCAACTTGTCGAGTAGTGTACGCTCACGATCCGACTTCTGCTCCAACTTGGGTTTGGCTAAACGGATCTTAGCAGTGGTGATGGCGCCCGACACCTTTCCGCTCACTTCAGACCCATAATCGGGGTCGATCTGAAGCTTGATGCTCGAAACGAATAACGACTCTGGATCGGCTGGATCGAGAGCATATGCCCGGCGTTGATTTCGATGCAATTTGCCCGTCACCAGGACACTTTCAACGCGTTTCATAATTCCCCGGCACTCCTGGGCAATCTTGGTGAGGGCGCCGATTCTTGATTTTAAGGCCAACTCTTTGGCAAAGAGAGAATTGTCAACAGTCGACTTCTCTGACTCCCGAGTCTGTTGCAACTCGTCCATTTTTGATTGCAGTCTAATGAGCTCCTCAAGCTTTTCTGAGAGGTCTTGCTTAAGGCTAGTGCGGTCGGCTTCAGTATCTTTCAAGTGTTGTTGCAGATCTAAAATGACTGCATCCTGGCGCGACATTTGAGTGATAAGGTGCTGATTGGACTCTTGAACTTGCTTAAGCTCTGTTCTGAGACCCTCTAGCTCCTGCGTTTGCTGCGCGATCGTAGAGTCACGACTTTGAACCGCCACTACAAGTGCGCTCAGCTCAGTACTCTGAGTTTCCATCTGGGTCAATTTCAAAGTGAGCTCATGGTTCGTTGCAGTGAGCGACTCAACCTTGAGCTCTAAAGCACGTATTGACTGCGCTTGTTCTTCAACCGTGTTGTGATAGGCGTTGGCTTCGTTTTGCCAGCGCTGAAGATCACATTCTGCTTGGGACAACTTAGAAACGAGGTCGGTGTTCGATGCATGGAGAGTGTCAATCTGCTCTTTCGACAGACATAAGTCGTTTACGAGTTCTGAAATACGCAGTTCACGACACTCGATTTCCCTACTCAGTCCACTTAACTCTTGATTGTCCGTGTGTGCTTGGTTGAGTCTCGTAACCAAGTCAGCCTTGGAAAGTCGGAGCTCTTCAACTTCCTTCCTGAGTTCTTGTAGCTCCTTTTTCTGTTCGGCGATTAAGCTTTCACGTGACTCAAGCTGACTTTTGTGCTGCTCGAGCAGAAGTTTCAGCTCATCCACATGTGCCGTCAATCCTGTAACGACCTCTGACTTTTCGGATTGATGCTCCTTGAGTTGTTGCATCAGATCGTCTAGTCTCTGCGCTTGTGCAGCAATTGTGGCCTCACGCATGGCCAGATCGCTTCGAAGCTGGTCGATCTGGACGTTCAGCTCATTCGTTTCGAGCAATTTCGAAGCGAGTTCTGACTTGGATGCCTGAAGCTCTCCTACTCGCTGCTTCAACGAATGTAGATCTTGAGCTTGTTGCTCAATTGTTTTGGTGCGTGAGTCAAGTTCGCTCACACTCTGAGAGAGTCTAAGTTTATAGTCCTCCGCTTGAGATGCTTGTTTTTGGAGTTCTGCGTTGGCCTGCTGAAATTCCTCAAGCTTTGACTGCAGGCTCTGGACCTCTGTCCTGAGTTGCTCGATGATAGATGCTTTGTCCACAAGTTGCTGCTGCATAGCGGCATGCTCAGGTACGGCCGAGCGATAAGCAGAAAGTTCCTGTTGTACCTTACGGAGCTCTGTTTGCATGGATTCCAGTTCACTTTCCAGCTCAGAAATACGTGCAGATTGCGTCCCGAGCTTTAAAGTCGCATCAACTAAAGCCTTCTCCGACCTTTCCACCAGTACCTGTTGCTGTGCAGCAAGCGACTGAGAGTGGGCAAGTTCCTGACGAAGTCCTGTCAACTCACCTTCCAAGACGGCTGTTTTAATCATTAAATCGGAACGTTGCTGCTGCCATGCTGCTCGCTCTGCGTCCCTCTCAGCGATGATGGAAGCAGCTCGACTGGACTCTGTTGCTTGGATTTGCGCTATCGTAGATAGCATTTTCGCCTCCAATGATCTGCTTTGCTCCTCAACATCAGCAGTACGCTTGGCCATGTCTTGCTTGAGTGCCTGGAGCTCACTTTCGAGCTGAGCTTTTGCAATACGCTCTGCAGTAAGCATGGAGCGGATGCGCTGCGCGAGGTCTTCGGTTTTCGCCACGATACCCGTAATTGGCTCACCTTCGTCCTTCCGCGACAACCGCGTGAAGCAGTGGTCAGCATCTGTGGGAGCCTCTGATCTGAACCCAATACTCATTGTACCGTCATCGAGCACTGCATCAGTTCGAGATAAGCTGTCCAAGATGGTGTAAAAGGGTGCTGTGATCTGAATGGCATAATCGACTAGCGTTTCTGCAACACTCTCCCCCGTATAGGTAGCTGTATCAACCAGATCTTTCTCCGTGGCAGCGATCACTTCGCCACTAGCGCTGGCGCTGCTTCGCACACCACTTGTATCGCTCTCAAGGTGAATCGCGTCAGGGTGCAGCTCCAGTCGATTTCCTGACGAACTTCGCTCGTGACCACGTCCCTGAGGCGATCCGCGCGACCGGAAGTTAGGGGTCATGGCACCTTTGTAGACACTGCTGCTGGGCTTCGAAGTATGTCTCGTTTGAGATGGACTAGTTGATGTGAGCGTTTCGGGAGTAGCCGTTATATCAGTTGCGCATATCGATGAAGACGTAGCTCGCAGCCTCTGGACCTCGGTTTGAAGATCTTCAACCTGCTTCTCCAGTCGCTCACGCGTTGATGCGAGTTCAACGATCTGCTGCTCAAGTACTTTGGTGCGGTCCTGCCAAGTCTTGACTTCGGATTTGAGAATCGCTTCTTGCCATGCACGCGATGCACTGCTCTCAGATGACGCAAACTCACTGAGATCCGATGACTGGAGTGCTGGTGTGGGTGCAGAAGAATTAATACCAAGAGAACTTGCATCATGAACAGTCGTTTGGGTGCGGTCGACATCAGACAATGAGAGTGTTCGTCCTGAGGCAAGCGAAAGTTCACTTGCGGATTCGCCAAGGCAACCAGTCTCTTGCACAGGTCCCTCTTCATCAATCGCTTTCGCGGGAATCAAATCAGGAGAAAGTGGCTTGATATGCTCCTTGTACCGAGTTCTATGACCTGCCACGGCTTCGGCGACCTGTGGATATAAAACTTCCAAGCCTCGAACGACGTTCGCGAGGACGCTCTCAATTGAGTCACTACTTTCGGGTTCTCCCTCACTGGAATCTGATTTTGAAAGTAGAGGTAAATCGTTCGAAAATGACCTCAGTCTGACGCGTGGAATCTTAGGTTTCGATGTCGACTTAGGCTGGTTGCTGAATCCAGCTTGAGCGGCCACGAGATCGTTCGTCGAGACATCGACGAGCGCTAAGGCGCAACCCAGTACCTTTGTGAGATACTTTGAAGTCGCGTTGGCTGTACTGAGTTCCGACTCCGTTGTTTCAAGTCGCTGCTGTGTTTGCTCCAGCAGTGACTTGAGTTGATTGAGTTCCTCTTGCAAAACATTTGGCGTTTCATGTCGTAGCTGGTCGCTTGTCTCAGAAATACTAGCGAGAGCTGGACCCGATGCACTGAGCGGCGAGGTAGCATAACCTTGAGTAAAGAGCTGTGTAGGAGGCTGGCTAATGTGATCCGGCACTTGGTCGGAAGCGGATCTAGCTGGGCTCAGGCCCGCACCAGGAACCGGTGTCGAAGAACGTGAGGGGGTCAGAACTCCGAACTTGTTCAGAGTGATTTGCTTCTCGAGTTGGACGATGCGCGTGGCGTACTCATCGCATCTTTCATTGAGTAGTCTCACCCTTGCGACATGGGTTTCAAGCTGCTCTCGCAGTTCTGCGTTCTCCGCACGTAGCGCCTGGTTCTGCTTACGAAGACTCTCGGCTAGTGCCGTTACACTGTCGTTGAGGCTATGGTAGATGGGCGATTGGCCCGGGGCCAGTGATCGCTGTGGTGAGATTGGACTCGGTTCGGCGGCTGGCACGCTTTGGGCCTGTCCCTGAGCCTGTCCAGGCTGCACAGGCTGCAACAGTGAGGGAAAGTCGGACTTGTTCAGCTCGTTCTCAGCTAGGGCGACGAGGGCCTGGTATGCCAATGAAGGTGACGCCTTGAAAGGGTTAGGCCGCACGTTAGGCGTGGATGACGGAGTGTACGTGCTAGGCGGGGGCTTAGCGCGCTCTGTGCTCGTAGGCGTGGTCATAAGCACGCGAAACGGCGAACTCAGAAACCTCTTCACCGCCGACTGACTTGAAACGGTCGCTCTTTGGTCCGAGTCAGGTGCATGCAGTTGCGCCGCCGCCGCTGCATTAGACTCACCGACATGCGGGGAATCGGCCAAATTGGCTAGGTGCTGAGGCTCCCCCTCATCTAGCGAGGAATCCACGCGCGAGACGTCAGACATGTGATTCCGGTTCACGGGCTTTACGTGTTTGGATGGGATCTAGGCGCGGCTTGAGGCATGCACTAGCTGCCCTATAACTTTGAATGCAAGTCAAAGCTAATGGAAATGAACAATCCGAGTGGGCACTGCAAGAGTACTCGCGACACGCAAGTGATGGTTTCTGTTTCGAAACGACGCAAAGCCTAGTTTTTTGCGACACGTATCAAAGGAATTAGTGGCGGATCTGGTGTGAAGCATGTCGTGTCAACTGTTGCAGCTCCTGTAGAACACCAGATTGAGTTTATTATGCGTGTGGTCCCTGTGGATCCTCGTATTCAAATGAAACGGCCATTCTTCCTACCGTTACACACTCACGAAAAGGCTAACTCGCAGGCTTCTGGACGTGATACTGGGTCAAATTATGCGCTTTCAAGAATTTCAGCACCGGTGAGCACAGTATCCCATGATTAATCTCGGTCAATTCTCGGGGTTTCCCGCAAAGTAGCTCGGATGGACTGAGCTCACTTGCGCGCCCAAATGGGAAACTCACTTTTTCGGGAGGTTGCACTCGTAATCCAGTGGAATGCTAACAGTAATTTGTGTATCCATGGCCGAAACCACTGAAAATAAAGTCATATGCATGTTCGCATTGTATCTTCCCTGCAAACAAATCGAAAATTGTTCAAATTGAGAAAACTAATGGCAATCTACAATGTGTGGAAATGCAGTGATTGTCAGAGTCGTTGCGATGGAAAACTAATTTACAGCATGCTTCGTCTTATTTTTACCTTGTACACATTGTAATATCTTGCGAACACTAGCTCTAGCGCGCAAACTAGCCCATTTTCCGACCCAGACCCCATGCTCTGTGCCTAAACTTCAGGCTGGAAAACGACGCACTTTCTGTGCCCTGCGTATCTCCCCCTCGTTTTTCAACTTTGTTTTCCGAGAGTACGTATCATTTAATATCCTATTTATTAATATATCCTTGAGAATAGTGTGAAATCTTGAGATATACGCCCCCCAAAACTACGTGGAAATCAACTTTAAGTTGAACTGACTTGGATGGTGCTTACACCCTCGATTAACGGAGTTGCCGGTGAGCTCTCAAGTCAGTAACAGTCTCTCACGAGTTGAATCCCCATGCCGATCTGTTCGCCCCAGGCTATTATTGCGCACAACCACGTCTGTGCTTGAAACCTCGCTGGTTCTAACCTCTAGTTGAGTATCTCAGCTACTGCTTGAACGGTCCCCACCTCAGCCCACGCCACGCGGTAACGTATTGTGAGCTGTGACGCATCGTTGTGCAACTTTAAGATCTTCTTGGCCATCCGTTGCTGTGTATCTGTGCCAATGTCATCCGAGTCCAAATCCGAGTCCTTGGTGGAGCAACTTGAACGAGGAGACGGCATCCAAGACGACGCTGTTAGTATCAGCACGGCGTCCACTGTGGACCACTCCACTGCAAAGCTGGTCCCACTGGCGAATATGGACCAGGCTCTGGCCGCCAGGGCAAGTGAGAGTCGAATAGGAGAGGAAGACGACGAAGGTGATGAACAGTCCGGAGTCGGGGTAATTGGGCAAGGGCAAGAACAGGAACAGGAGCCGGGACAGGAACAAGAAAGTGCCACAGGCCTTGAACCCTCCCCAGTGCTTCCTCAGAGCTACTCGCAACGATTCCATCCCCCACATGGTCAGTCCCAGCATGCAACGAATGCATTACGGCATACGAACCAACTTCAGCCGCAGTTCCAACACCCCAGTGCCCCTCTCGCTCGAGCGGCCATTCCAGCTGCAGTTTCGAATCCTGCAACTCCACTGTTGGTTGGACGCGGTCTAAGTGCCATGAATGGTAGTATGAATCAAGAAGTAGCATTACTTGGTGCAAACGCGGCATACGCGAGCGCGCAAGCGGCTTCGCGACGAAAGGCGAGAAGCTCTTTCGGTGCCATCATTGACGGTGGCACCAGTACTGCTGCCACTCCGACAGTCGCCACGGGTATGATGTCTAGTAATACTACGGGAGCTGCCGCGGGTGCAACGAATGCTGCCCCCAGCCAGCATATCCCCTCGCCTGCCTTCTCAGCGATTTCCACGGGCTCTACTCAAAGTCTGTCCGCAACCGGAGGGTATCGACCTAGAGTATGTGTACCAGGTACGCCCGTTACCCCCTTTGTCGCACCTTTGCGCTCCCTTGAACCTCTTCCACAATCTGTATTTGAAGGTGTGCCGGCTCAAAATCGGAGCTCCCCTTTCGAGTCTCCAGTCTTTGCGGCTACACAAGGCTCTGTGGGTAGTGTTGCTGGCAGCGGAAATCGTTCGAACCAGAGTACCCCAACACGTCAGGTTTTCGCAGCATATCATCAGCACCAGGTATTCCAATCGCAATTCCATCAGCAGCATGGTCGAAGTATGCAGGAATACTCACGCAAGATGCGATCCAAGCACAACGGTATCAAACCACAGGGCGTCACTCCTGGCGCAGGCCTAGGACTAACCCGATCCGTCGCTTCAGGCGCAAATGGCCAATCCAATGGCAATACTACCCAAGGTGGATCGTCCCAGACATCTTCGCCAAAGGCAGGTCCTCACATTGCTGTGACCGTACCACTACCAGGACTTGAAGCTTTCGGTCCATCACGAGACCGTGATGACGCGGCAGGTGATGGAACAGACCAAGCGTCAGTCACGATGACTCCGGATATCGGCACGAGCAACCGTAGGAAGCAAAGCGGACGGGCCACTGCTGAGGAACTTGTTCGCGTGCGAATGGAAGGACGAACCAGGGCGCGATTTTCAGTTCCAAACGGGAGCGGACTACATGGTAGTGCGCCCGGATCTGCATCCGTGTCCCCATCAGGTTCGCCGACATCATCTCCCAAGCACTCCCTTCGTGGTGCAGGCAGCAAGCGTGAGTCCCCTGCTTTTGAGGCGCCACGTCTTCCGCCTGGCTTCCAACCACCCAATCTACACTATTCGATACCTGGAGGAAAGAACGGGAGCTCTGAATCTGGTACTCGTCGTATTAAAGGGGATTATCAAATGCAACCGCCAATCGAAGACGATGATATTGAGCTCGATGATGATCTGCGCTCAGCGAACTCACAGCAAAGTATCGTATCCGAAACCCAGGCCGAGCTAGCACGAGCCTCAGACTCCGCTTTTATGCACACTGGGGGTCCTATTCCTCAAGTCCCAGGAGAAGGTGGACATGGACGCATGAAGGGCCTACCGCTCACGAACCAGAACAAAGCGGATATTCGATCAGGAAAACTCCCCACACGAAGCACATCCCTGGACTTACTCATGCTCCCTCCTGCGTACCCACACTCACGAGCCCAAACTCCAAGTGATAAGGAAGGAACACTACAGGGTTCACCACAAGATAGTGGTGATACAACGGGAGGTGAGTATGAACCAAACGAGGCCCAGACCGACTCAGCAACTGATGTCTCAGCGCATGACAACGAAGTAGCAACACCAATGCGATCGTCCACGCGAGGTCTAGTGGCGCATCGCAAGGGTCTGACTGATACACATCCAAAGACCAAACCACAGTCTGCTTCACAATCAGGACCACACCCCGCTGTCGCAAGACGTTCTGATATGCTTGATGATGGCCGTGTGAGATCTCACCACAATTCACCCAAGCAACAATATGGTCAGAGATTACTCGAGAAGTTCGATGCCGACTCTGAAGTTGAGGAGACAATCACAATCACGAGTGTCACCAGCGTTACTCGCATAGCGACTCAGAGCAGTGTTCAGGTCGCATCCGAATCGCTTCTTATGGGTAAGCGCAGTCGCGCCGAGGGACCCCCATCTCCGCTCCCGCCTGCCCCTCCACCCCCACTTGCTTCCCTAGATGAGCTAGATCCATATTACTACCGACAGGAAAACCGTATGAGACTGAGTGATAGTGACGCAGTCTCTGAAAGAGAACGTCCGATGGACAAGATGTTGGATCGTGCTAATATGACCGAGTCTCTCTCGCTTGATAGTCGTACACTCCCCATTGATCCTGGGTTGCGTCACAGCGCACCTGCTGATAGAGTAAGTTTGAGGAGCACTGAACGCCAAGATCCCTCAGATCTCTCAAAAACAGAGGCGACATCCATCTCGAACGGAGACGAAATGCGTTGCGAAGCACCAGCACGTGTCCAGGCGGAACCAGCTGCCGGCACGAACCGCTCATCTCTTCTTGATGTGCGTGCAATTCCCTTTATTCCGAAGCAGGTGTCTCTTCTTCAAACGTGGAACCAAGTGAACCGGACCTTGCGGTTGCAAACAGTCGCAAAGTTTGCTCGAATCCCGGTTGACCTGCATCGAGAAGCGAGATTTGCTGCGCTACGCATGGTTGCTGCAGACCAGATTCGTCAGCAAGCCATTGTTGCAGGAGTCGGTCAAGCAGTAGCAGATGCCTCTCGTGTCATCGCGCTTGCTAATCTAGTGTGTCCCAGTGCAGCAGCGGTAACATCACATGTGCAAGAGCATCTCCTCTCGCTCTATAATGCCCATCTGGGATCTATTTCACCAAATATTCTACCAGGAACCCCACTGGGATCAGAGGATGCAATCGCCGTGCAGTTGGCCGAGGAAAAGCGATACATGGAAGCCCAGCAGCAGGCACGCATGTCGCATGAGTCCAAAGAACTTGGGGACACTAAGCATGGCCAGATTCCTATTCGGCTTCTCCGCCCAACGTCATCATCCTGCTATTGCCCCTTCGCTGAAGCCCTGGAGAACATTCGTAAACGCGAACCTTCGCGAGAGATGCTGACTCCAGCAGAACGCGAGGAAGTCTTGGCCACGTTACCAAAACCATGCCGGGCTCTTCCCCAAGTGCTATGTCATGGACCCTATGGCATGGTGAAATCTTTGCCATCCTTGAAATATTTATTGAAGCATGCCCGACCAGGTACCTTGATTGCCCTTGATATTGATGATACGATTCATGGCAACGCGTATCTCCCATCGCATATCACAACCCCGCCAGGTATCCAGGCGTTCCAACAAACCCTTGTGACACACCAAAACTACGCATCCCTCCAACTTGACGTGAAGAACGCGCATGTTCGGAAGCTGCAGGAAGCGTTGCACAAGAAGCGTATACTTGAAGAGGACACGCGATTCATTATCCAAGAGTTGCAACGGCGCGGATGCTTGGTGTTTGGATTGACGAGTCGATATGCGGACATGTCGTCGCTCACACTTCAAGCCTTGCGCGGTCTAGGCATCGACCTGTCATTGACCGCCCCATTTGCCGCTGATGAAGTTATCATGGATTCTCAGACCGAGGCCGTCTACGACTCTGGTATCATCTTCACGAATGCAATGGATAAAGGCACAATCCTCAATCGATTCTTGGAAAACGTAATCATGCGCGAAGGAGCACTTAGTTTCGATGAGTTTGCAGACAAACTTGCAAACATTGAGCGATATCTCAATAAGGAGTTTGCTCGGATGAAGGACGAAGGTACTCTACCGCCACACGTGTACACTTCCGAGCGCGCGGCGAATCTCTATAACCTTTCAAGCAATGATCCGAATTTCGAAGCAAAACTTGAGACGAAGCTTATCGAAGCTCGTGCTCACTCGGCCACGGAAAAGGTTCTTTATCCAGCGTCTACATTCTTGACACCTCCACATCTGTTAGAATACCTTCCGCTACCATCGGATGGAGGCGTCCTTACTCGTTGGGACTCTCCAAGTGCGTTCACCGTTCTAAATTTCCCCAGGAAGTCCCGAGAACTCATCGTGGTAGATGATCGCGAGATTAACACTGCATGCATCATTCATGGAATGTCCTGTGTGACTCCAGATAATCTCGGAATCGACGTTATCTCATACTTCTACACCGTGCCGCTTCAGGTACAGTGCTATGATGATCCAGCACCGCCATTAGCACCAAACCATGGTGCATTAGTAGCCCAAACCTACGCGGCAGCCGACGCAGTTGTGATGCAGAGCGTGTTGGCGCAAGCCGAATCTGCGATTGCGTCTGGCCTCGTGTCAGTGCCAGATGACAAGGTAAAATCAGGTAGCTTCTGCATCTGTCAAGGCAAGATCGCTGACTACATCGACTGGCCACAGAACTTTGACGATTCATCCGTTGAAGGTTTTTGTCGGCGCCCGCGTGTTTCCGAGCCGTGGCAATTTTGTCCGATGCATAGCAATAGTAGCAAGCCACCTACCGAGATCACATCGAGGATCCGTTGGATAGATCTCTTGAATCTGCAAATCCACCGCTTCTTACAATCCGGTCAGGTCCTGGATAATTTCGAGGCTAAGCGGCTACTGAAGAGTGCTCAACAACAGCAGCTTGTACAGCAACAACACCAAAAGCAACAAGAACAACAAGAACAAGGACAACAAGAACAACAGCACCAACAACACCAACAGTAACGACAGCAAAACCTGCTCGAGACCAACCGACTGTATAAATCGGTTGTATACAAGGAGCCAACTACAAAACTCACGAATTTGATTGCACGATCATCAGAACGAGTCCACACTGGACTTCTCTAGCGCCAAACCAAGGTTTTCCATAACATCTCAATCATTCGAAATCAAAGCTAAGTTCACAATGTACTGATTTTTACGCTCAACCACCAGCTGGTTGCAACAGAGTATTCGTGTGCTAACACACGTAATTTATTTACTCGCAACTCTCAGCTTATCGTGGTCTCACAGCCAGACCTACACTATTCCTTTCAGATTAAGTCAATTATTCTATTCCATTCAAAGTCCTCAGAGTGCCTTTGTTTGATTGATTGTTCAACGATAGAGCAAATGCAACAACGGTATAGTACCGGTGATTGTCCGGAGCTCGAAGCGGTAGAAGCTGAGTGAACTTTTAGTAAGAGTCCGATGCTGGTTTGAGGTAGCATCCCTCCCTTGTTAACTCATGGAACGGAAAGAACGTCTGCTACGTTCCTATCATTCGTCTCCACTCGTTCGCTTCATCCCCTCCTCGTTTTGTATCACCATTATTTGCCCGTTCATTTACTCATCTCTTCAACTCGGCGACCACGTAATCAACAGAATTCCTTTCTCGCCGTTCCATATCCCCTCCGCATTTTATCCTGCAACCATTGACTCGAGCGTCTCCGCGCCTCCCCTTCCTCTCCTTCATTGTCATGGATCCTAAGGGCAACCGCTTGGCAAACCTTTCGCCTTTCTCCTAACGCATGCGCATCCTACTGTTCTTCTTCCCAAAAGTACTCTTCGGCTGGGTCTTTTCACTCGCCCTTAGAACTTTTCGGCTCTCGGTGTCATTACCACTCAGTCGCATACCTCTTCCAAATACAGTTGACATCAAATTAGTCTTATTCAAAGCAACGATCCTCTGAAGATGTTAAAGAATCCACAATAGCAAAGGGACACTGGATTGAATTCGATGATACCGGTGTTACTAAGCCCATCACGTGTACACACGCCCCGGGATTACAATCATCGAGTTTGCAATGTGACGACTTTGTGACGGTTTGGCAAACTTATGAATTCACTGAAGTTGAGAAGTGAAGTTCATCCATGTGAACTTTCACTAAAGTGAAAAGTGAAATTCGGGACGGATGTGACGGGACAGACATCTGCAAGTTCAATTGGCATATTTCTGAAACTGGTTCTGCACACGTGGCATGGTCGGGCTGTCATTCATGCACAGGGCTGTTTTGGACTTGGGGAGAATCCTTCAACCCTGAAGTGAGGCAAGTTCACTTCTGAGAGGTTGAATTGATGTTCATCTCTCTTTGGACGCGTGCTGCGTGTCGAACTTTGAATTGCAGTTGGCTCATAAATACTCAACCACCCCAACTGTCATATCCACCATCCAGTGTTTTTAGAAACATGCAAGTGCGAACCTTCGCAGCATTTGCCTTGGTGGCGGTGATGCTTTGCCTCATCACCCCATCCGCAGAGGCGTTCTATGGATACGGATACGGCATGGGTCTCCGACCTTGGGGTTATGGTGGCCTCGGATATCGTCGATGGGGCTACGGTTATAGACCGTGGGGTTTCGGATATCGTCGATGGGGTTATGGCGGACTTGGCTACCGACGATGGGGCTTCGGTTACCGCCCATGGGGTCTAGGCTATCGTGGATTCGGCTTTGGCTACCGCCCATGGGGTCTAGGCTATAGAGGCTTCGGCTTTGGCTACCGTCCTTGGGGTCTAGGCTATCGTCGATGGGGTGGCTTCGGCTTTGGCTACCGTCCTTGGGGTCTAGGTTACGGCCGATGGGGCGGCTTTGGCTACGGCTACCGTCCTTGGGGCTTCCGTCGATGGGGTGGCTATGGCTATGGCTATGGCTACCGCCCATGGGGCATGGGCTACCGCCGATGGGGCTTCGGTCGTCCTTGGGGTTACTGGTAAATGAAGAGCCTTCTAATTAGGCGCCGACTGGGAAACTACGAACCACACGTACTAATGTACACAAGAGCGCTGGAAAGTCAGCGGTGTGTATAAGAACTTAAGAGTTACGTGTAGGGCTTCTGGTTGTTAGCTAGAAAAACGTGCTCTTCAAAGTTAGATCCTGATCCCCCAGCCCCTTCTCCAGTTTTCACACATGGTTATCACATTACACCAAAACCTTGTTCTGACCGAGCGTGCATGATGCAGCCGTCCCCATCACCAAAGATTATGAGCGATTGGTCACCACTCGCATAAAGTGTGGTCTTAAACCACGCATCTGCATAAAGGCTTGTACAGGTTTTGCCTTCCCTCCCAACGAGTCGTAAGTTAGTCATGGATCCTCTAACAAGCATCTACTACCGGTCCATGCAAATTGCTGCAAGCACTTGAGTGACAGAGTCGAATGCCTCATGTCATCAGCATGATGTACCATGTCTGCCTTGAGATTGCACGTCCTTAAGTTGCGCCATTAAGTGGTGCGCGCTTGTGCTGCACGGGTATCACTAAGACGAGTCTGGGATGCTCACACAGAATTGCGTCGTCGTGGGTCAAGCGTTCATTGGACTTGATTGTCATGTGTACGTCAAGTAAACTATGTGGATCAGTTGAAGCTGGGTGAAATATGCAAGATCACATGTGTGCTCACCTGCTTCAAGTCGTGTCCACGCGGTGTGTTCCGAGCAGCTCCAGAAGTCGTCCCCCTTTTCACTCGCTTTTCACTCGCAATTGCTTTAAAGTAAAATGAAATCTTTCGAGTTTTGGGGACGACCTAGTCCAGTTACCTGCACGCCCATCGACGCATTCAGTCACGATCCTCGCCAAAATCAACTGATTCGACTGCAAGAACATATACTTCAAGTTCTTTGGACGCCAAACACTAAGCAACCATGAGTGACGCCAACAAACAAAGTATCGCAATCAAGCTGTTCCCTCCCTCCGGACTTCCTAAGAGATTTCAGCTCCATGACCGAACCTTCGAGGCGCTAGTCAAGAGCATCATCGACGCCCTGGGTGGCGAAAGCACCGTATCCGCAATGAGTCTCAGCTATGTCGACGAAGACGGAGACCATGTTCAGTTGAACACCACAGCTGATTTGGAGGAGGCCATTCGGTTGGCAGGGTCAGGAGTCCTGAAGATCTACCTCAATCACCAGCAACAACAGCAGCAACAGCAGGCGCAATTCCAGCCCCAGCAACAACAACAACAGCAGCAGCAGCAGCAGCAGCCTACCGCACAATCATCGACGTCTGGCACAATCGCGTCGATTCTCGGACCACTCTCGGCTCTCTACTTTGCTCAGCAAACGGGGACGAATGGAACGAATCAGAATCCTCAAATGACCGACAATATTGTGCGGTTTGCGTTGGAGTGCATCCGATCCAACCGTTTCGGTGAAATCATTGAGACTATGAGAAGCTCCGTCAGTAATCCTGATGGGCAGACCGCGCGACGACTTGTGACCTCTGCACTTCGAATTGCCTCGACCGATGCACAAACTAAAGAGTACCTCCAGCAGCTTGCAGAGCGGACTGGAAGCCGATTTGACCCATGGATCCAGCAGAACAAACACCTTGTCACACCAGTCTTGAGCTCACTGGAGGCTCTCAGTCGGAATGTCAACACGATGGATGCCACGAAGAAATTCTTGGCCACAACCGCTTCTTTGTTCGTGCCCGCTGTGATTAACTACGGCTCTGATCTCGCGAAAAATGCTGCAGCACAAGCAAGCAGTTATTTCGTCACTCCCATTGCCGGTGCAGTTCAGAACCTATCTACTGACCCCTCCATGGTGAAAGTGGCCGAAGAGGTGCTCAAGCCCATTCTGAACGCAACTACAGCTACTAGCACTAATGCTGACGAGAGGAAGCAGAATCCTTTGATGTCAGCATTGCAAACGATTGCCGTATCTGCATTAAAGACACAAGAAGAAAAGCAAAGCTCAAGTGCGGCCGCGGCAAACCAGTCGCCTTCGGGCGCAGCCATTTCGTCCATCTTGGGCACTTTCCTGCAGCAGCTTAATGCCACAACTGGAACGGGATCAGGGACGCCGCCGACTACCACTAGTGCAATGAACACGAAAGCAGCGACTTCCGCCATGCCTGCCACACCGGCCTCTACCCTTTCCTCAAGTAGTCACTCTACAGCCGCTGCTGCTGCATCTACTCCTCCCATGAAGACAACAATGCCTGAAGGAGAAACCCCGAGCATGTCGGATTCCACGGCAGGTTACCGCTTACGAGATGCATATCCAGATCTCGTAAAGCCCCAAGCACAGACTCATGATGAAGATACAAACAAGTCAATCAAAACCGCACCAGCAACAGAGAGCATGCACCAGGTTCAGACACCATCCAAGCCTGTTGAGGGAGCAGCAGTAACCAAGCCACCAGTCGTGCAACACTCAACAGCCCCACCCGTTAAGGAATCGCCCGCGGATCGCGTCGAGCTAGCCGATGAGGAGGAGAAGAAGAGTCATCCCAAGACCGTTTCGCCCCAACAGTAAGCTAGTCCTCTGCTGCCTCTGTTCTGTACTTGCTATCAGTCTCAATGTATTTCTCTCACCTCAATGCATCCATTTCCAACCAGAATCCATGATGTATGCTTGACACGATTCATCGCCCTCTGAGAAGCTGTCCTTCAAGTCAATGCTTTTCACATGTAACATTCCCCAACCCATTCACTCCCTGATCGACTAACCAATCCATCTATGTCTACGAACAAGCCATCGGCCTGGCTCCAACCCGACCCTAACAACAATACACGTATCCTGGCTTAATGCAGGTCTCCCGCCGCGTCCCTGGCTCGCCCAGCCAGTTCGCAGTCAATTGCGACCCAGCGAGATTGCCAGGCCAGGGCGTCCTGAATTAATTTCGTCAAGTGCACTTTGTTCGTAGTCTCGAGCTGAGGGAAATCCTGCTTCGGGTGGATGGAGTTACTGGCTGATGAAGCCTGGATTTTCCAGAAGAGGGGTGCTGGAATACCTTCAGTGTGAGCTCGTAGATTCAATGTTCCAAGTGGAATATCTCGTGTGTGCGTGACGTTTGTGCGCATTTGTATTAATATTCTCATCTCTTACGCCTGGGATAATGATCTGCATCTCTCACCGCCTCTAGAGCCGCGCGGCGTGTTGAAAAATGACGGCCTCGGCGGTGTTCATCATGGACTTGGCCGGTAAAGTGCTCATTTCTCGCGATTATCGCGGGGATGTGCCACTCTCGGTTGCCGAAAAGTTCGCGAAACTGCTCGCCGAGGAGGATGAGACGCCGCTGACTCCCGTCATTATGTGCGACGACATCACGTTCATGTTCATCAAGCACAATTCCGTCTATCTCCTCGCCGTGGCTCAAAGGAATGTCAACGTCATGGCGACGCTGAGCTTCCTCGACCGGCTCGTGGGCGTACTGGAGAGCTATTTTCAAGATGTCAATGAGGAGTCGATTCGAGACAACTTCGTCATTACTCATGAGCTCCTCGATGAGACCATGGATTTCGGTCACCCTCAATCTACCGAGGCTGCGATCCTCAAGGAGTTCATCTGTGTTCAGGAACGACACGAGTATAAGGTCACCCAGCCCCCGCAGGCACTCACGACCACGGTTAGTTGGCGTAAAGAGGGCATTACGTACAGGAAGAATCAGCTCTTCCTGGATGTTGTTGAGAAGCTGAACGTCTTGATGAACGCATCCAATGGTCAGGCTGTGCATTCAGAGATTGTGGGTGAGCTTAAGATGCGATCGCAGCTCTCGGGTATGCCTGATGTAAAGCTCGGTCTGAACGACAAAGTGCTAATGGAAGCACGAGCGCGCAAGGCTGGATTGCCCGAAGGAAGTGTACAAAAGTCTGTGGATATGGAAGATGTACGCTTCCATCAGTGTGTACAGCTCGCAAGGTTTGAACAGAACCGCACCATTTCATTTATTCCCCCCGATGGTGAATTCGATCTAATGACATACCGCTTGGCAACGCAGGTGCGACCCTTGTTCTTGGTAGAAGCCAATGTCCAGCAACACTCCAAGACACGTTACGAGTATACTATCACATTGAAGGCAAACTACAAGCCACGTTCGATTGCGAACAATGTGGAGTTGCTAGTGCCTGTTCCATCCGATGCCAATTGTCCAACATTCTCGACAAGTGCGGGAACCACAGAGTACTTACCTGAGAAGGACTGTGTCTCATGGAAACTAAAGCAGCTCCCCGGTCAACGACACCATGTCATGCATGTACAGTTTAGTCTTCCCTCCGTGACCACTTCTGACTGGACACGATCACGCCCTCCTATGAAATTGTTCTTCGAGATCCCTTACATCACCGTTTCGGGTATTCAAATTCGCTACTTGAAGGTTACAGAAAGATCCCACTACGATGCCACGCTGTGGCTGCGTTATCTTACGCGAAATGGCGATTACGAGATCCGATTCTAAAGCATGGCTCTCTCAGGCGGAAAGCTACACCCGTCGGCTGAGTGGCGGTGGTAACATGTCTCATTCATGCTGAGTACTGAGACCAGACGAGGTATCGATAGAAACCCATGTGTCGATGGCTATTAGCTGTCTTTGCTCTTCGCGTCACCACCGAGTTCGGATAGCCCCCGTCATGGTGGCGGTAATCGGCCGCTAGTCGAGCACGCAATACAAATCCTCCTCATACATGTAGATTGTCAACAATCGAGGTAGTATGTTGCGACGAAGCGTCATCTCACGCCGATCGGAATGCTGGAGGAGTGCCACGAAGGAAAAACTTTCGACAGCACGAAGATGTTACAAGTTTATGATGTTCGAGCCGTGTAAGCTATTCGTTACTTCACTATTCTCACCGTCTCTTGCCCATGCTCGTCATGAGCTTGTTGACACTCTGCTGTCATTGCATCGACCATAAACATTACACTTGGAATGCAGTGAAATCATAAACGAAGCAAGGAGTTCGGATGACGAGTTGATCTTCACAATATACATCAAGTTCCGGAAATATAACTTATTATACGGGTAGATGAGGGTGGACGCCCTCCTTGGGGAAAGAATGCAGGTAACATGCCATACTATACAATGTCAAGCCGGTATCATGAGACTCAGTTCTCATGTTCATGCTGCTCGTTCAAGTGGCATAGGTTCCCTTTCTTTGGTTGTAAGTACTTGACGAAAAAAAGGAACTAGAGGGGAAGAACATCAACACTGTTCACCCTGCCTCACAAGAAGTAGTCAGATTGGACCTGCTTGATTGGAGCACCGCGGCTAAACGACGTCGCAGCATTAAACTTTTTGAAGGTGCAAACCGAATTCGAGTCCAGTTCGAGCACCGCAGCAATGTTATTACATCGATAGCAGTAATTGGGTGCACTCCAGACGGTCACGAGTTGATCCTTGAACATGTACTTGTACCCTTCCATCATGAGTTGGTGTGCGCGGCAGATGAGCGACAGGTTGTTGACATGATTGAAAACCCACACGGGCTTGGCGCTGAAGAGGAAACCTGCACCGCGAGTAGACATACCCCAGTCCTCCGGCATGTCCTCTGGGTCTGACCAGAGTAAGTCGCACATCGGACCTTCGTGTGGCACCTCTTGCTTTCGGTCGAGGGCTCGGATCTGATCCAGTGATTGGATGGAAGGCGACAAACCACCATGAACACAAAATACGTGGTCATCCACGAGTGCTGAAAGCGAAAGGTAGTCGAAGATTTCGGTGCAGTACCTCCACACGTTAACAGAGCCATACTTGCGCAAGCATTCGTCATAGAAACCGTAAACCTGAGTGATTTGTCGCGATTCATGGTTGCCGCGAATCAAGGTTATCCGATCAGGGTACCTCACCTTGAGTGCTAGCAGGAGCAGGAACGTCTCAACGGAGTAATATCCTCGATCCACGAAGTCTCCCATGAAGATGTAGTTCGTATCGGGGCACTAAAGGGAGTGGGCGCATACCAAGGACATCGCGTAAGATCTAGGATGAAGCGGGAATGATCGCACTTGCATCTGTACAAAGGTAAATCTCTCTGGTCGAACAATGCCAGCACGTAGCGACAAGATCCTGCGGGAAGCAGAGTGACGTACCTCTCCTGCGACATCGAAGAGCTCCTTAAGATCATGAAACTGGCCGTGAATATCACCGCAGATCTATAGATAGTGTGGGAAACAAAAACCAATGAGCCTATACACAACCTGGGGGTACGATCACAGCACCGCAGCGATTGGCACACGTACCGTGACGGGAGAATCGACGCGCTGCACGTTTGATTCTTCGAGTAAGATCTCTCTCGCCTTCTGGCACAGCAATCTGACCTCAGTCTCTGGAGTAGGGATGGGTGGGATGCGAAGCAGGCTATGTGAGTCGCCGGTCAGCGTGGAGAAGGGGGCCAAGCCGCGTATCGTAGGCGCACAACAGGAGGAAACATACCGCTGATGATCTCACAGCGTTTGAGCTGTTCGATTTGCCGGTCGATATCTGACATCGAGAGACTGGACGTCATGGTGAGGGTGGAGTAGATCGGTAGATGTGCTGCTTCTGTGTCTCTTGAACTTGGATCGAGTCTCGCACGATGCCTCGAATGCCGCCAATTCGTCCTCGGGAAGAGTGGATCTTGAGCCTTTCCTGAGCCCCCAATTTTGATTTTCCCGGCAGTTAATTTTTTTTTTCGCGAAAAATGAAAAATGAAAAATGAAAAATGAAAATTCTCACCAACAACGGAAAATCTGCTCCACTTTCACCCTCGTGAATCTGGGCGCAGAGCGAGAGGAAGCGCAAGCCCAACGCGGAATTGGATTCAGGTGACGCACCTCTAGCCGTCTTAACTCGAGGCATCCATGTCAATCTCCGTAAAGGCTCCTAATAGTCTGAAGTTCGTCCCTGTTAAAACCTGCTGGCGAACGATTAATTGGCGGTACCAGCTGGGGACACTGGCCGGGGTAGAGGGTGTGCCTACGGAGCAGCAGCGTCTGCGCGTACTCTCCTCTGAGTACACCGATGAAGAGCGTGATCTGGCCAACCACTACTTCAAAGTCATGCTCTCGAGTGTTCGCCGTGCCAGAGCAAGATACGCACTGATGCTTCGAGAGCGGTACTCACTGGCCGAGTCAAGCGAGGACATCGTGCAGTGCTTGTCCATGTTTGAGAGGTCTACCGCCGTTGCTTCCGCACTTGAAGACGATGATACGGCCATCTTTGAGGTCGCCAAGCCCGAGGTTCCTGAGTCCAAAAATACGACCTTGGCCTCGAATCCTGAGTTGGTGGCACTCATTGCGAAGGATGTCATTCGAACACATGCTGCACGTGTACTTTTTAAATCCGTTGCCACTCGCGTTGTATTGCACAGAGTCCTGCTTGTTTGGGCACTCGAGCATCCTGACACGAGTTACAAGCAGGGAATGAACGAAATCCTCGCTCAACTGCTGTTGGCGTATCATAAGGACCGTGTGGCATTGGCAGAAGTGGAGCTCACAGAGGAGCTTCTAGAAATTCTGGATGATAAGCACATGGAGGCTGATCTGTATACTCTATTTGACGGTGTCATGGCAATCCTGCATCCTTACTATGTTGCAGGAGCAAACAACACTGTAGAGGGTAATCAAACCCCGTTGGCTTTTTATATGGATAAGATCCACAACAAATTACTACCTCTTATCGATCCTAAGCTCTCCCAGCATTTGGCTGAGGGCTTCGTGATGCCTCAGTTATACCTGCTCAAATGGCTTAGGTTATTATTTGTTCGCGAAATGACCACGGACCAGTCTCTGGAACTGTGGGACTACATTTTTGAGTGCTTTGGACTCTCTTCGTCCGAATCACACAGCAGAGAGGCGATCGAATACGTCGCAATCGCGCTGCTAACGAGGATAAGCAAATTAGTCCTTGAACATGAGCCTGCTTTCTGTCTAGGAACGATTTTGAAATATCCGCATATCGACAACATCAGTGAAGTGATTGAAACTGCACGTACACTCCAGAATGCAACAGGGGTGGAATCAGACAGGAAGCAAGAAGAGCTCATTGAGAATCCGGTGAATGTGAAGAAGTCAACACTCTTCAAATATTTCGAGAAAATACCGAACGATCCTGAGCTCCAATATGTATATCCGGTTTTCTCTAAAAGGCTTGATCTTTCGTCAGCTGAGACAGTTTCCGTCACGCTCCCCGAAATTATGTCGGGATCCACCCAGAATAAGCATCTTATCGAGGCTCGCGGATACTTAGTGAAGATGGGTGATGGTGTTTTTGCCAAGGACTCTTACAAGCGACGTTATTTCGTCCTTTCAGGTTTTGTGCTACGTTACTACAAGAATCGTCATGCAGTCAGTACAATGCGGGAAGGTTTCATTGATCTCCGTGACCGAGTTGTTTCAGCAGGTGAGTCGGATAAGTTTGAGATCGTGCTCGCACCTAAGGAAGAGGGCCGCAAATCACTCTTTGCTCGAAGGAAGCGTCCTTCCGTTGTACATGCCAACCCAGCAGACAAGCATGCTGACGACGCTTTGCTTAAATCATTGGCATTGAGCGAATCTGATAGCCTAGATCCCTATAGAACCTACCATATCTTCGCAGCAGACCACAAAGCATGGCTGCAATGGTTAGGTGTGTTGCAATTCGTTGTATCGCAGCCTCAGAAGGATTAAATAGCAGAGCTGATGTACCGGTTTATGCGGTGCCCATCCCATCGGTCTGGCTGACACGTCACATTGGCAATTCTACTTGGTAACGTGGCGATGGTATCTTTCCATCAATGCATAATCCATGTGCCTACTTTGGGTATGAACGTACTCTCTCCAGTATTTTTTTCCCACTCGCATCACCAGGGTGTATCGGAAGCAAGAAAAATTTTATGACGACTGGCTCTGACACACTTTACCAGCTACTTGAGGAGCAAGTATGAGAGAAGAAGCGGTACACCTCACCAACGTCACAAGAGCTAAAGGATACATGGAGGATATTGGAGCATAAATGTAAGCATGCGTCTTCCAACGTTGTGCATGGCAGATTCCGTGAACCATCGTTTGGCTTTAGGAACTTGCTCAGGCTCGAAGCGTTCTTTTCATTACGAAGTTCAACAGAGATGTCAGAAAGAAAACTTTTGGTATCATCAGCGCAAGGTCCTGCAGTGAGGAGAGAAATAATTTGTTGCTGATACATGACATAACGGTACGTACCTGAGTATTGGGACAAAAGAATGCTGAAGAGTCAGACCCTTTGCAAGATGTTGATTGAGGACCACGCATAAAACATGTAATTATGATATACACTATTAAATATCACATACTGTCAAATATTAATCTCTTTGGACACGTACACGATGATCTCCCAAGTCGTGAGCGTTCCACGATCCTCCCCATTTTTCGGCTCCAGATGCGCACTTGGTCTCGCGTGGCATATTCTCAACCGCAGAGGGCCAAGACTGGCGCTTAGGCGGAAATCGATGTGCGCTCCGGCTTCAGGCGACTGCGAAGGATCGTATTCAATCACGTCTTCATGCCTTACATCCCGTCTCGGTCGATATACATCCGGTCGAAAGCACGCATCCGAGGGCTGTTTTTCCGCCGAAAATTCCTCGAGGGGGGTGGGGAAAAATAAAAAAATTCGGCCCAAGGTGGATGAAAATCCTGAGTGTGCACATAACTCCGATATTGCGATTTGGCGTGTTGTCGCGTTCGCAGAGCTCGGAAGGTAGTCTGTGCAAGTAGATATCACTGCGGCGAACCATGCTACGCAGAGCCTGGCAGCGCTACTGCGAGCTGCTTGTCACGAAACCCCTCATTACAAAAGCCGCTACTGGAGGCACTCTCTTCGGACTGGGTGACGTGCTGGGCCAGGCGCTGGACGGTTCGATCGAGCGCGGACAGTATGACCCGGCAAGAACACTTCGTGCCGTGGTTTGGTCTGCTGCCGGATTCACTCCCATCGCACATGCATGGTACATCAAAGTGCTAGACCGTCGCGTACCGGGAACAACTCCCAAGGCCGTGATCTCCAAGGTCGCGCTGGACCAGCTGCTGTTTGCGCCTTTCATCAATGCTGTACGTCCCATCTTGCGTGCTAGTGTTTCCTGTATACCCATGTATTCGTGTCTGCCCGACTTTGTTAGTGCATTTCTTTCTTTGGCACACACCTAGCCTTCGTGTGTCCGCCACTCTTGACATGACCGAGAGTGGCGTTTGCATTGCAGTCGCACACTTGCGACCGAGAATTGATCTGTTCTGATCTCTTAGCCGCGTCTCTCATATCAGCATGCATCTTATTCTGACTGCTTTGCTAATACCCTCTCAACAATCTAGGTTTACCTGTGGTACGCAAACCTTAGTGCTGGTAAGGATCTGGACTCTGCCGCAACCGCGGTCAGGAAGAGCTATCCAGAGGTCATGAAGGCCAACTACATGTTGTGGCCCGCAGTGCAGTTAGTTAACTTCAAGTTTGTTCCTCCTCCTCTTCAAATCCCAGTGCTCAACGTGGCTGTGCTTGCTTGGAGCACCTTCCTCAGTCTCAACGCTCCATCGACTGCGAAGCAGTAGCAGACTTGTTACTGAGAGCTTAGGCACAAGCTAGGCGCTGAAGTTGGCCCCAAGCGCTGTCTCGTGTAATTTACTTTCGTTCTCTTTATACCGATCTGACATAGAGGTCCCATTGAGCAGTCAGCAGCAGGGCCCGCCTGAACACGCCGACCTCGGGTGGATGATATCGTTTTCAAACTCAGATTCTCAACTAAATTCGACTCGAAATGACGCTCGACACGGAGATCTGGGCTGCAATTTTCGTACCCATTGGGCTGCTGGTGATCTTTTTCATCTACTGTGGGGCGTGCATGGCCAGAGCTTCATTCCTTCCCGAGATCCGCTGCGACAACTTTGACGAAATGGTAAGTCCGATTTTCCAGAACGTGTTCGGTGCGCTTTTCGGCTCTCGATCTAGAGACCTCCTCATTTGATTCGTATTATATTCATCATGTAGGTCAAGCGTGGTCGCGCGACCCGCGCCAAGCCCGTTGTCGCCCTCGTCGGTGACTCGCACACTCACTGCACTTACGGATACGACTGGGTACGTTGGCTCTCGAATTGGCTCACTAAGCGTTGCGCTCATCCTTTGAAGACAGACACGAGGCTCATCGATGCGTTCCACATACCACTTCTAGGTCACGCCGCTGACAAATAAGTACCCGCAGTTCCAGTTCCTCAACGCAGGTATCAATGGAGAAAGAGTACGTTCAGATGGAACACTCCTTGGCGCCGCAGTTGCGCGTGTTGTTTATTGTGGCTGAAATGGGACCTAACAAGTGCGACATTAATTCATGCGTGCTCCAATGACTATACCACGTCTAGGCCGATCAAGTGCTTGCGCGACTCGACCCAATCATTGCCTCTGATCCCAAACTCGTGACGATCATAGTGGGCTCCAATGATCGTCTGAGTGCTGTCTCCAGGTGTTCGGCATGTGCGTACGGCCAGTGCACGAGCCCGCGAAACCTTGATCACTTCAAGAACGACATGAGAACGATGCTCCGACGTCTAATGGACGGCACCACGGCCAGGATTGCAGTTTTTTCCATCCCCAACGTGGAGGCTGAGCCCAATGCTGTAATCCACAAGAAGACTAGGCTAGTGAATGAACACCTGCGAAATCTTGTTCGCGAGTTTGATAGCCCCCGCATGGTGTACATTCCTTTTGCCGAAGTCCTGGAGTGTTATTCTATCCCAGAATCCCAGGGAGGCGCGTACAGTGAGCGAAACCCGCCTACGCTCCTGTGGACCCCAGGCAAGTTCATCTATAACACTCTGAAGGTACAGTTCCTCCATTGGGTGATTGGCTACTCGTACGAAGAACTCAGCCGTGGTTACGGACTGTACACTACGTCAGATACCCTCCACTTCAACGCACATGCAGGTACAATCTTAAGTCACTTTGTAGAGCAGTTTATCCATGATCAAGCCCAACATGTGCTGACTACGGACGCAATCCCAACTCTTGCACCCGTTTCGCCAAGGCCACTCACTCTTATCGAAGTGAATCTCAGAAAGCCACCCACAGCCCAAACAGGCGGAGCAGAGCTTGAGTTGCACGCCACCCAGAAGGCATTCGAGGAAGCCCCGCTCAACGACAAGGCTCGACAGTCCAAGTACTATGCACCTGGCTCGACGCCCCCAGGCCGCACTTTCCTTCGTGAGGTAACTGAGAGCAAGGATGGTCCCGAGATTGAGCTAACCGAATTAGTTTCCCCCAAACCCAACGATGAACAGAAAGAAGATGTTTCATGCGCGCCGGTTCAATCGGAAGGTTCCGTTAGGCCAGTGACTGTTTATCTCGATGCTGAAGATAAGGCTGAGCACTCGACCAGCTCGAATTAGTCCCGATGTAATATTTCCAAGCTCTCCCTTTGGAGCAAGAGCCTCACAGTTGATCGTCTTTTCCTTAGCTCGTTGTGATGACAATATGGTGACGCTACTTGTTCTAATTTATTATTACCTCAGCGCCTTGCTTCGATGAACGATGACTTCGCAATCCATTCGTTTCATCTCCTATCAGCGCTTTTGTGCCTAGTCTTGTTCCTTTACAAAAGTATCTGTACATTAAGAGCATCCTATTGTTGCAACTTGTTTCCCTCATTCCTGTGGAGTATTCTAACTATATCCTTTGCGTACCATTTACGTTCAATACACAACTCCTTGAATTGCAGCGAGCTGCATTCATACTTTGAATCTGCATTCTAAGAAGTCCTTATCCATGAAAAGCGCGGAACCTGGTCGGAAGATCCAAATCAGTTCACATGGGTGATCAATCGGACTACCGGCTACAACCACTGGTACATCTCGAAGAGTAATGGGAAAAGCGCAAAGCAGATGAGGTCGAAGACGATATGACCCAATACGACATTGGCTATAACCGAATTGAACAGCTCGGGCGATCGATTCCAGCATTCCGATCTGAAATTGGCTTCTGTGGCCCAGTATGAAGCTGCGAGGTTGAATGCGACCGTGGCGAGCAAGACGAGCAACCCAACCACGAGATTGAACCGGAATAGGAACCTGCTCCAGGTGGCATACTTGATTTGGTTCGCACACAGCGGAGACCTGAACACGGCGTATGCAATCCAGAATACACACATCAGGACGTACAGCGCGAGATAACCCTCAATGACGGTCATGCCGTTGCCGCAGAACGCGCTTGTACCGTCTTTGATCTCATTCCTCAGCTTCTGGTTCGTGGCATAGATGACCACATTGAACAGAGTCATGGCAGGAATGAAGAGGGGGGCGACGAAATACAACACAAGGTATTGACACATGGCTTGAAACGTCATGCTCCGCCGGTAGGACTGCTGCCGCGTCCTGTGCCGCTGCTGCACGAACAGCTGTTTGCTCTGATCAAGTCCGAAGATCAGCATGGCTCTCTTTGTGAGCCCTATTGCGCCGCTGCGCGAGAGTGTCTCCGGTGGTGCCTCCAAGGGTAAAGGAGTGTGTCTCTCCCCAACGCAACTGCAGGTCGATCGAGGCTGCCCACTCCGTGGATCGCGCGAAATCGCTTGGGAACTGATCACAGGAAATGCTGCAGATTTCAGTTCAAAATTTGAAATTCGAAGTACGAGGGTGAGGCCGTCCACCTTCCACGGCACGGGGTGCAGGAATACTTGGCTCACCCGAGAAAATTTCGTCGTTATACACGATTTTGAGGACAAAGTTGACATCCTTACGGGGGTGTTGTGAGCGCTACACTAGTTTATTTCAGTGGTTATTCTGTGTGCGCACCGCTTCGATGGTTTATTTACGTGAAAGACCTGTTGTATCGCTTGCTTTTTGCCCTTTCCAAGATATCGTTTCTCATTTCCCTCGAAACGCCCCTGTTTTCCACGCGTCTCGCGCGGTTTTCACTCGATACAGAACTTGTGGACCAGTGACACGAAGCCATGTCGTCGATCCACAACTTCTCGTTCCGCCAGAACTCGCGGGCGTTACTGCTGAACTCGCTCGAGGACCATCCGTGGACTCTCGGTGCAGATTTGCTCAATTACATGTTCGGGAAGTTCCCAATTTACGTTGAGTTGGGCGGTCTTCTTGGCCTTTCGTACATGCTTCGCACAGATACTGCTTCAGGTATCCGTGAGGATGAAAAGGAATCGGATTATGCCAAGCGCAAGGAGCTTTATTCCACCAATGAGCTGCCTCTTCCTCCCGTGCGACCCATCTGGGAGCATGCATTGGAGACTCTGAGTGACCCCATGCTCATCGTCCTGATGATCGGTGGTGCCGTCTCCATTGCGGCCAACACTGCCAAGCACCCCAGTGATGGTTGGATTGAGGGTACTGCCATTCTCATTTCCGTCTTGATCGTTACCTTCGTTTCTTCCTATAACAACTACTCCCAGGAAGTCGCCTTCTTGAAGCTCGCAGCTTCGCTCAAGGGTGCCCCCGTGACCATTATGCGTGGCCACGTCCAGGGCACCTACGAGCAGGAGGAGATTCTCGTCGGTGATGTTGTCTCACTGAGCCCAGGTAACATGATTCCTGCGGACGGTGTCATGATCGATCAAACAACTGTGACCGTCAACGAATCAGCCCTCACCGGTGAGTCGCATGAGCTCGTCAAGGGTCCTCATGATCCCTTCCTTTCCGCTGGTACGGAGATCACCTCGGGTACCTGCAATATGCTTGTTACAGCAGTGGGTATCAACTCTGCCAAGGGTCGTCTCATGTCTTCTCTCGTCCAGGAGCAGCGCCCTACTCAGTTGCAGGAGCGACTTGAACAGACCGCTGCAATTATCGGTTACATTGGTCTCGCTGCGTCTGTCCTCACCTTCTTGGCACTTACTATCCGATTCATTGTGAATGTTGAGACCAAGGACAGCCTCACTTGGAAGGATGACTGGACTCAGATCATCGACTTCTTCATCATCTCCGTAACCATTATTGTCGTCGCCATTCCTGAGGGTTTACCACTTGCCGTCACTGTCTCACTTGCCTACTCGATGGCAAAGATGCGCAAGGACCAAAATCTCGTCAAGGTCCTTTCTGCATGCGAGACCATGGGTAATGCCACTGCAATTTGCTCCGACAAGACAGGAACTCTAACCCAGAACAAGATGACTGTCGTTCAATCATTTGTCGCCGGCCGCTTCTACCCACGCCAACCCAAGCGGGAGGAGCTCTCTGACCAGGTCTTGAATCTTCTCACGGATGGTGTCATCTGCAACTCAGATCGACGAGTTCGTGAGGATAGAATGGACTTCAGCGTGCCACCCGAAGACTGGAAGTGGGAAGGCGACGGTGGTGCCACCGAATCTGCACTTTTGGCTTGGCTCTCGCGTTACTATGAGCCTCCGCGAAGCAACATCATGCGTCTCCGTGTCGAGAACGAGAAGCGCGTCATGCAGTTCTTCCCATTCTCGTCTGCCAAGAAGCACTCCTCGGTCATTATGCAAATGCACGAGCCTGATGAACAGCACCCCGTTGGTACCAACTGCCGTCGCTACTACAAGGGCGCTGCAGATCGCATCATTAAGGCTTGCAAGTACATGGTTGATCAAAATGGCCAGGTTATTCCTGTTGGTGATCTCGCCCTGCCTAAGTGCCAGCACCCCAACTGTCGCCGAGATGCCATGCGTGGTGAGATCCCCAACACCCCAACCCACTGTGATGAACACTCTTCTCCTAATATGCCTTGTGATCAGGTCTGCCGCCATGTTCACAACAACCAGCGTTGCAACAAGTGGGCTGTTATGGGTACTAAGGACGGTGTGGCGATGTACTGCACTGATCCCGCACATCATCCTGATGGTGTTGAGCTCTATCTCCTTGATGAACACCCCCTCAAGCTCATGGGTAATATGACTCGCTCTGGTCTCCGCTGCATCGCAGTCGCGTATGTTGATGGCATCTCTGTCAAGATCAAGGATGGTATCCTCTCTGAGCCAGATGAAGTTCCTGATTGGACCCTCGTTGGTTTCGTGGGTATCAAGGATCCTCTTCGTCCTGAGACTCGTGATGCTGTTATGACTGTCCAACAGGCTGGCATCGTTGTACGCATGGTCACTGGTGATAACTTGGATACTGCGAAATTCATCGCCCAAGACTGCGGAATCATCACCGACCCTCGCCATCTTGCACTGGAAGGTGCCGACTTCCGCATGGCACTGGAGGAGCAAGAGCGCTACAAGCAGAAGAATGGTACAGATGACCCTAATTTCGTTCAACTCGTCAAGAACCTGCGTGTTATGGCGCGTTGCCAACCTGAAGACAAGCTCGAGCTTGTCAAGTTCTTAATGGAGCACGGCGAAGTTGTTGGTGTTACTGGTGATGGTTCCAATGATGGTCCAGCCCTTAAGCAGGCTGACGTCGGCCTGGCCATGGGTATCGCCGGTACCGACGTTGCGAAGGCTGCTGCAAACATCATCATTTTGGACGACAACTTCTCGTCAATCGTGAAGTCTGTCCTTTGGGGTCGTTGTGTCTATGATAACATTCGCAAGTTCTTACAGTTCCAGTGTGCTGTTAACTTCTGTGCTCTCGGTCTTGCACTCGTAGGTGCGATTGCTAACGGTGAAGAGCCCCTTAAGGCCGTTCAGCTGCTTTGGGTCAACCTAATCATGGACACCATGGGTGCCCTCGCTCTTGGTACCGAGCATCCCAAGCCCGTCTTGCTTCAGCGAAAGCCTTACCGACCTGATTGCCCTCTCATCTCCAAGCCGATGTGGCGCAACATCATCGGCCAGGGCGCTTGCCAACTTGCTATTCTTTTGGTCATTCTCTATGAGGGTAAGCACTGGTTCAGTAACCGCTTCTACCCCAACGGTGTCTACGACGAGGAGTATCACTTCACTTACATCTTTAACACCTTCGTCTGGTGCCAGTTCTTCAACGAAATCAACTCTCGTAAGGTGAACACAGAAATGAACATTTTCGAATCCATGTTCGAGAACTTCTGGTTCCCTGCCGTGCTTGCAATTACTGCTGGCTTCCAGATCCTCATGGTTGAAGTGTTTGGCTCCTTCGCACGCACCAAGCACCAGGAGTGGGATCTCTGGTTGACCGCGATTGGATTTGGCGCAACTCAACTTGTCACTGGTTTCTTGCTTCGTCTCTTCATCCGAGTCGATACTTCAGAAGATCAGCTCCAGCTTGATTCCTCGACCTTCCAAGGTGCAGCATGGATCGACAATCCCAAGCTTCTTGGTGCACTTTTCAAGCACTACGAGCGCAAGGCCGACGGCACCCTCGAGAAGCAACAACCTGTCACCACCCGAGTCGATGACCGCGTCTTCCAGTCTCCTCCTGGCACTGTCGGGTACCGCTTCACCTCCAACAAGCCTAACAGCATTTCTGCGACTGCCTCCCAGTCGACTGCAGAAGCGGCTAGCCCCGTACGTATCACATTCGCTGAGTAATCGTGTGACGAGAACTGCATTATAGTCACAACTCCTTTGTTCTTTTTCCTTTTGTTTTCACCTTTATTTGCTTCTGTTTGTTCAGTTTGCTATTTGTTCTAAGTTTCAGTCGCGAATCGGCTCAACCCACGTGTGTGTTGAGGTAGTGTTGAGTGATGCAGTCGTCGTCCTCCAGACTCGATCACATGTGGTGGAGACCGGTTCGAACGTGCTCGTGACAAAACCGAATATGAAATACATCATACTAAACAGACTAGGCACTTTGTTCGGTCTGCTCCTTCTCCGTCGGACGTGGATGTCTAAGTTCGTAGATCTGCCGCAGAGTTTTCTGCCAGTCTGCTTTCCCCAGAGCTGGAGGAATTACATCAAATCGTGTGTTCCTGTCTAGGAATTGCGCCGCTAACCTAGGGAAGCATTTGGGCGCGTGCAGGGGGCGCTTAACTACCACTCGACGTTCGGCGGCCAGTCGAGCTGCTGCGATCAATGCTTGTGTTGTTGCATGCTCGTCGTACTCCATTTCATGATTGTCGTATTCAAGTTCATGCAGGGTTTTTGCGAGTTGCATGTACTTCGTATTGCGTTGTGCATCCTTTGCACTTCGATTCTTTCCACTGTGCTTGACAGGATAAAAGGTATCGATATACACCACGTCGAATGGCCTCAGGAGGCTATCTTCATCACGATGCTTTTCAATGAGTTGATAGAGGAACTCGGCTGAGTCACCAAATCGAATACTCACACGCCTCGCCAGTGACGCAATCTCGCGATAATGGCTTTCCATAGATTGCCTGATCCGGTTCTGCGACGAGGCTTGAGGACTCAACCAGTTCTGCAGAACAGCATCTGCCTGCTTAAGAACACTTTGTTCGTCTGGAGTGAGTGCTTGGAATGCCTTGTCGGATCCGAACACTGGAACTTTAGCTCGAAGCTTTTCTTCCACCGATGTAGGCTTTCCAGCGAACGTCGTGTTGGTCTGAGTATCTTGACTGCATTTGGAACGGTCATAAACATAAGCATCATGCGTTCGTGCCTTAGTCAAGGCATCAGCTAATAAAACGAACAACACAGGGTTCTTTTCGACTAGTTCAATGTGGGTCTGACGCACTGATGACATGTTTGTCAGATCTTTGTCCGACTCCTGGTCAAGTGATCGACCTACAACTCTTGAGGCCGATGCTATGATGAAGGCATCTGTCGCGAATCCAGCTGTACAGTCGAGAATTCTAAGTGGGGCCCGTGAGTTTTCCGACTCTGTTGTGGCCGCTGCAAGCCTTTCTGATACTTTGAGGTCTTCCTCATTCACATTGAACCCAAGCTCAGGAAGCGGCTCTGTGACAGCCTTGCGCAAGTTGCTGGAAGGGTCTCGCTTCTTTGACAACGGTGTGAATACGTCAAATTCTTCATTATCTAAATCAGTTGCTGGTGTAACTGGAGACAGTACCGTCTCGTACAGCTCGTCAGGGGAAACCCTCTGCTTCGTCCCCTGGGTCTTTGTAGGTGGTCGAGCAGGCGACGCACTGACCGCGTTCTTCTGTCCCAGCACGCTCTGTACAATGGGGCTCTTTGTTGTAAAATTGCCCAGCGCTCGCTTCTCTCGAAGCAGACCGGTGACAAAATCAAGTTCAACTACAGGCCCAAACTCATAAATCACATGATCGCTAGCTGGGGCTGACGAGCGCGTCACGCGTCGAGGTGCCTCCTTGATAACACATGTGCTAATAGAATCCAAAGGAGAAGCTCGACCCGTATAGTCCAATGCCTTGACTCGATTTTCGTGAATCCAGGTCAAGGCGTTCACCAACGATTCACCATCTGCGTATCGCACATCTGGGTGTGCTTGTACACTGGATTTTTCCACCCCCTCCTCTGTGTCATTGATAAACATGGCCACCTTGTACCCTAGCTCACCCAGAGTCTGGGCAAGCGTAGCCATGATAAACTTTTCCGAGGCTATCTGAGGACCCACCTTGTTGCCGCCACAAACCTTCGTGTTGGGGTTCGTTAGCGCCTTGCTCTCCTTGCTCTCCTTGCTCGTGAGCTCCCCCGTCTTCGCTTCTGTCTTCTCTGTGAGGTACTTGAGTGAGTCAGGCTTCGAGAGTCGGTACGTATTCAGGTTTAGCTGCGCTAGAGTCAGTATGGGAATGCCCAAGAAGCGCGAGATGGCGTCTGCTCGTGTCAGTCCTGGCAGACCTTCGCCTTCCTCGAGTGTGTTTCCGACCGTGATCGAACGTTTTCGCTTCACTGCGCGCAAAGGCCGAGTGAGGGTCTGCATGTGCATCTCGATGGGGAGGTACTGGCACCTCTCAGCGCGTTCCACTGCGCAGGCATACTCTGCAGCCAGGGTCCTGCGCGAGAGCAGCGCGACACCCGGCAGCAGCGGTCTGGTCGCCGCAAACGAACTTGTGTGTGGAACTGGCTCACTTGAGCTCCCTCGGCCAAATACTTTGACGCATGATACCGCGCCCCCCGCAAGGGCCTGTACAGCTCTCTGCAGGGCTTTGTACCTGTGCATGGGATGGGGATCGACTGATGCCCTCCGTCCCACTGTGCTGCGTGTGGGATGCGATATAACAGTTTGGTGGAATTGTCGTAAGAGTAGTTGCTTGAGCACTGTGAGAGCATGATAGTCTCAGGTTGGGGGTAGAGATAAACCCACCAATGTATGGACCTACTGTTAGTGCGGTTGTGCCGGCAAGGGATATCGTGTATCGAGCGGATAAACGTGCTCAAACGTGCGATTGAAGAGGGTGGTGGATGGATTCAAACTCAGATTGAAGCAGTCGTCGTTTAACGGTACCATCAACACAGGCTGGCGAACTTTGTTAGAAATGAGATATCTTCATAGTCATGGCTCCCATTTATGCATTAGACTGGGTCCATTGCTTCATAACAAAGACAGCCGAGTTCACTTCATCTAACGCATCCAGTAACTCCCAAGTCGTTTAGCGCCAATTCCTCGCCAGTCTTCAACAATAATCTTCAGAATGGTTCACTCCAAGCTGAAAGAGCTGATTCACATTCAACTGGATGCCACACATGTGCCTCTTGCGTGCTGCTGCTCGTACCACTCAGCTCGTGAAAGGCTGAATCTCGAAGTGAGCCGAGAAACTATCCACCATGTTCCGGATCAAGGGGTTCTGGAATATAGAACGACCAAAGCAGAAGCTCGTTAGTGAAGGCTCGTTTTGATGCGCTTCATGAAGGTGTGGGCGCTTGTAATGGCGCTCATTGCAGTGAGCGCGATAGGCTTCGTCCTTGGAGAAGATTCCAAAGGCGAAATCCCAGAGAACGGTCTCGAAATCGTGCGCGAACTGAACTCTGAGTTGGCTTCTCTCGAGGAGGAATACGCGATGTTGCGAAGCACGCGGGATTGGCTCGAGTCAACAACGGCGTTTATTGAGCTGGGGGCGGGCGAACCCACATTCCAACCGCCAATTGCCAAACTCACGCCATACTGTCACAACATCATGAAAACATGGCTGCACCGATGCGTCTTCACGATTGATGCGATGCCGAACCCGTTGGAGATCACACCGGAGTGCCGCCGGATCTACAACATCAACGCTAAGGAGTGTATTGATAGTGGTGTTATGACCGACGACCAGACGGCACGATGGGGCCAGCTCCAGTCTCAGGGCGGTCAGGACGGCGGTGCGCCACCTGCTGATGGTGCCGACGCGCCTCCTGCGGAGTAAGTTCGAGCTTCTCCCGACGATTTGCCGTAGCACACAGCTCAACACAAAGTAAGATCTTGGCACATGCGCGCCGAGAAAGCTCGTAAGACAGGAGAGGAGAAGAAAGGAAAGGAGAGGACAGGAAAATAAGAGCGGATCGGCTCACTGAATCAAGAGTAAGTCCAACATCAACCCAGTTGGCCAATGAGCTGAATTCGACGGGTCTCCAGAGGCAATGTTAGGACAGGTGGTCGCAGATCGTAGATTCTCATCGGCTAAGTCATCAGCTCTTGACACATTCTTTCAGCCTGCTTTTTGCCTCGATGGTCTTCGAGCATGTATAGATTCCCCAATCGCACACGAACTTGTACAACTCATTTTGCCCCATAAAGACAAATCACATCACTGCTCGCGGTGGTGATTCTAAGCCAATGGCATGTAACTTCGTTCGAGGCGGAGGTCCTTGCGAAAACGATTATAATCTATGTATGGGGAAACAAGATAGAGGTTGAGTATGCATCATCGATAACGAATCAATACATATGCACAGAAAACGATTGTTAAGAACTTATCATGCAAATCAAATGAGATAACTAGGCGAGAGAGAGCAGGACGTTCCCAAACAAGGGGCTTGGTAGAGGAGGGAGCAGCCAAATATGAGCTGCCTAACTATTTAACTGACTATTTAAGAACAAACGAATCTAACGAAGATCCGCTTGTGGACTTGTCGGGTGAATGAACGAATGAAAGAGATGAATGGTAGGGAGTATCTGAGTTGCTATGCAGGGCTCACACGTGAATTGAGCGAAGCAAGGAAAGGGATCAGGGTGTTGTGATCATCGTCGACAGTGATCGATTCTGTTTCCTTGCTCACCAAGCAAATCTACAATAACTACGAGGCGAAATAACATGAAGCATACCACGAATCCCTTGTGTTGAAACGTAAACACATGCTCGGCCTTGGGGTGAAGAGCTAGACGAGGCCGGAAACGTGGACGGTAGAACGAAAAATTTGCATCTATGGCATGATGTGGAATGATACGTTATTGAGGGAGGCTACGGAGGGCTGAGAATACTAGTTATGGTGGCTTACTTGGCATACCCTAGCTCCAAACGTTGCTATATGCAAGCAAGAGATCCAATATAAACACGAGTACATCGGGAAGAGTTGGTGAGGAATCGCAAAGAATTGAGCTGACTACACGGTGAATTGCAAGCTCGAAGCACTAAAGATGCAAGAACTATCAGTGCATCCTGAGTTCCCGCTAGCAGAATTCGACTCACCATGGAACTTGGTGACGGTGAAATAAGCGTTGGTTACCTTCACAACTCTCACGGGTCATCCAGCGCAGTTATTGATGCCTCCGAGATTGTACCTGTTGGAAACGAATATTTTTAATCGTAGGATGTGGCACGGCATGTGGAACATGTGATCCTTCTCCATGTTGTTGCGCTTGAACTTGATGTATCATAACATCCTGCTTTGGCGCACTGGAGACAGTCGAGTTTGAAATCGTATATGTTGCAACACTAACCGGACTGGGTGGTGCCGCGTCACCTTGATAGCTAGCTTCATCTCCTGAAGATGAACTCTGTTCGAGGCGCTCCTGCGAGGGTTGCCGTGAATCGCGTTGTGCTTGTACAACGGGCTGGTCTGATTGATGCTGTGACCTGCCTAGGTGTTGGGCTGATTTTGATGAAAGTTGGTTCAACTGCTGCTGTTGCTGCAGTTGATTCACAGGGGTTTCAGGTGCCTGCGATGCTAAAGTCTGGGGATTGGCAGCATTTCGAACCCGAGCCAGCTTGTATAACGCAGGCAAAGACTGCGACACGCTCAACATGATTCCTTGGCGAACCTGGTACTGTTTGGGGCCCTTCTCCAAGGCATCAGATTCGCTAGCAGCCAACGTACCATAAGGCACACCATGAACCGTGCGGAAGCGAGAAGATAAACCATCGTCATCCTGCAACTCATCATCTAGCTTAGGAATGAGCCACTCTTCCGCTGGTTCAGGCGCATCCTGGTTGTTGGTCTTGGCAACCTGATCCGAGTCACAGATGAGGGAAACCTTGATTTTCCTCGAGGTCTTTTGCATTCTAGATGCTTGCTTTGCTGCAGCCTTGTGCACGAGATGGGTTCCCACCCCTGCAGATAGCGCGTTCTCCTTATAGGCCGCTGCAACGTCGGACTCCGATGGCATTATTGCGACGAGTCCTGAACGCAAGAAAACAGGTCGTTCCCTATGCTTCCCAATCCTTCCAATAACAGAAACAGCATCCTTGACCAGTTCGTGATCAATCTCACCCCAGCCGCGTACTCCACTTAGCAAGCGAAGCTTCAGCCTGAGAGGGCCAGCAGCTCGCGCTCGTCGCGACAAACGTTCTCTCCAAGCATGTATGCGCTCAAATTCCTCTTCTGAGTCATCGCCATCGTCACTGGAGCCACAAAGATCTCGAGATTCCAATTCTGATGAAGGTTGAGCATATTGGTGTAGATGTCTTCGAACGAAGTTTGGCTCGAAAATCGCCAAGGAATCTAAGACTTCGTCTTGATTCGTAGTAGCAGCATGCGCAGACTTCAGCGGAGGAGTAAAGGGGCTTGGTGCATATGTCGTGGTACCAAGGCGCGTTACCCGGTCTCGTAGAGCTGAATCGTCTTCGTCTTCACTCTCAAGCCAACAAGAAGAAGCTTCAAGTGTGTCCTTGAAGCCAAAGCATGAAGATGTTGAAGCCATTAGGCCATTTAACTGTGATGGTTTCGACCCTTCTGCGCTTCCACGTGCATCTGACACAATAGCTTGGAGCAGACGTGTGGCGCGACGCATGTCGACTTCGTGTTCAAAACAAAGAAGCGCTGCAAGCAAGGGATCAGTGGTCCATTGAGCATCTGTGTCTGCGGGCAGCCAGTCCATAGTGAGTTGTGTATCAAGCTCATCTTCACCTTCAGGGGTTGCGGTGACACTCTGACCTAACTTTGCAACGACCAGAGCAGGACCTGGGTATTCTGGCCAAGTTTCGGGATGCTTGTCGGAGTAATTAGACAGTACCCAGTATCCTCTCTCATCGTCATGTTTTGACTCAAGGTTGAGTTTCAGTCGTGAATCTGGGAGTACAGGTAAGGGTCGACGCTCAACATGATCGGCCCACAACCTCGAACCTGCAAAAGATCCGGAGATAGGTCCTTCGCCTTCACCTGAATCGCCATGCTCAGAGTGGGTTAGTGATACACTGGACACAGATGCAGACTCGGTGCCATTAATAAGATTCTCTAGCTTATGGGCGATAGCATTTTGAGCAGAAAAATCCAGAGGATTTTCCAACTGACCACCGGAGCCGAGGTGATTATCCAACCCCCATCCACGTCCAAGTCTCATCTTTTCAAATGGCTGAGCGAAGTCAACGTCAACAGTGTAGTCCGAGTATGGGACCGGCGGCTGAGGAGGCTGTGAGCCAGTTGCACGCGCAGCAGCATATGCGGCATCATACTCACCGACTTTCTCTATAAATTGGTCCAGATATGTCTTGTCCAACGTATGCAACTGGAAGGTCGACTCAAACCCATCTTTGTACTCAATGAGGTTGGGCGTCACGCTTGTTGGACGGACAGATGTAATCGAAGACCGAGAGGCAGAACGAATACTTGCGTCAGCTTGCCTCAGCTGACTGTTCAGTGAGTGTAGCGCATTCTGCAATGCAAGAGCGTCTCGAAGCGCGCTAGGATGACGCTTGTCGTATCCGTCATACCCCGTTGACCGTGGATATGTGAGTTTGCGATCTCCGGGTCGGACAGCGAATGCAAGACTGAGAAGCTGGGAAAGTTGGGACAGTGATTCGATCACCCGCTTGACCTTTGCTCCAGTCCTCATAGGGTTGGCTTTTGGTGCACTGCTAGATCCAAGATCTTTAGGGTCTGCAAGTAAAGGCACTCCGCTGCGCCAGGTTGAGCTCATCATAAGAGATGATCGGAATCTGTCCGCATGCCCGGCAATTGAAATCGAATTCGCATTGTTGTTCTGGGGCGACATTATACTCATGGAACTCATGTCGCAGTAGTGGAAAATAGCGTTGAGTGTCTTCATGGCAGCGAAAATAGAGTAGGAGTAAGTCCAGTGTGGCATGGAAGGGACATGTGCAGGTTCGACGCATCGGACTGTCAAGTGGGGCATTAAGGCGCTCCATTTAACGAAGAAAGTGATGTGGCTTGGACCGAGTGCTAGAATACCATCTGCGATGGACTCAATAATTTGAGGAATAGGAGCAAGAGCAGATCGTAAAGCATTATCCATGGGAACCCGCCTGAGGGAGTCTTGTACTTCACTTGCGAATCTGGCAAGGATCTTGGTCCACTGTGCAACGAGCTGGGAGCAGAAGTTGAGGAATATCGGGTGTTTCCAAAGCGAGTCGCACTGTCTACCTTCCGGCCCCTTTGGCTTGGTGTTCCGTTCCATAAACCCATTGCTTTGTTTGACCCATTCAAGGAACGAACTTACGGCTTCAGGATGTGGTGGCGGCCTCATAATTGTGAAGTTCGAGTGCGCTCGTGGCAAACGCTGTACTCGAGCGAAGATGGGGATCGTTGATCCCAGATTAGCTCCAAGGTGGCTTTGAGAGATAGCTAGACGTCGTGAGCGGACGACATGCCGCGCCACGGCAGAGGCCCATGGATCACTTCCAATGATCGAACCATGCGATGCAGATATTCTCGAGCAAACAACGACATGTGGCAGATTTCCGGCAGCAGTCGCAGCATTAGCTGCGCCAGGTTCTGGGTCGGACCCTAACTCATCGACAACACGTCTAACCCCCTCATCAGTCCCAAAGATCGGTGATGTGACAAGGATGGAAGATGACGACATAATATGAGAGATAGTGGTCAAACGATTATTCTCCGAATTGACGGAAAGAGTCGTTGGGAGACGCTGTTTAGCTGCTCGGGATTCCTGCGGCGATGCACGGTGTAGTGCGTGCTGCGATTTTATCTTACTAATGTACCTCGCGAATCTTGATCGTGCCCGCGCTGTCAAAGTAGTATGTTTTCGGGGAACGTACTGAAAGTTAGGACCGACACAGAACTGTAGTTCTCGACGTCCCAAGCCATCTTTACCGAGATTAATCATGCCGGGTGATGTTTGGCTTGAGCTAGTTCGATATGATTCTCGACTACTTGGGTTACCGCTGCTCCTAGAATTATCGCTACTACCAGCATCATCACTAGGGGGTACATCCTCATCCCTATCAGGCAGGTCTGGATGAGCAATGCTGACATGAGCCTCTAAATAGGGCCCATATGTACCTCCACTTGTCGTGAAACTCAGTGACGTTGAGGAGGCAATTGCAAGCGACTCCGTAGTCGTGAGTCTTGGCAGTGTTGATTGCGACAGAAGGGCCCGAGACGCACTTGGCAATCTACTAACGAGCTTCTGAAATACACAGTCGCGACACTTGTCCACGGGGCAGGAGCGGCCTAGCGAGTGATGCATCGTGCAAACGTCAGACTGTGATCGTGGATCTAGTGAGTTCTCTGAGACGCCACCATTCGGCAAACGCATCGCAGGTCGAGGTAGGAATGGTGCAAGGCTTGGATGGAAGGCGTCCCTACACTGTGTCGTGAAGCAATCAAGGGCACACGTACGGTTTAGTGGAGTTTCATGGTGAGAACCTAGGGAGGGGTTGGAAATACCAGAAACCCGAAGGACGCGTGTGGGGGGCTTAGGCTTCGAGTCGCCTGGTCGCTGCAATTCTTGGGCATGACCTTCAGGGTTCGTGGCTAAAATATTCTCAACTGATGCAAGTGGGTTCGCTCCACCATGTGCTTGCTTTAGGATAGCTGTACTTGATGATTCGGGTAAGCCCTCACGCTTGGTTCGTTGTAGGATAATGTCCGTCGCTTGGTCTGCCAGGTCAAGTGCAAGAAGTTGAGCAGCGGGAGGTTGCACCATCGATAAGAGTGCGCTGGTACTAGAAGACCAGCCACAAATAAGACTACCTCCACGATCTGAAATGAATGCATGAAGCATTCGAAGCCCGCTATCAGCAAGAATAACAAGCACATGCGGGCAATAGTTCATCGTAAATCGAATTACCGTGTGCTGAATCGTCGATACGAGTGGTATATTGCCGAAGCGGTCAGTGGCCAAGGTCGGGCGGTGTGCGGACTTGCGTGGGACGTCATCTGAGTTCATAAACTGAGCTGCATCTGGATGCTTTGCAAACTCTGCATCGGCATTTGGAAGGTAATCTAAGATCCAATTACGAAGAACAGCCATCACTGCATGATAGATTGTCTGCTGAGGACTGGACTTGCGATCTACTCCGCGCTTTCGCTCGTCTTCTCTAAGTCGTTCCTGTGCTTGCGAATAGACACCAAATAAGGCAATAAGTTCTTCCAAGGTGTCTGCAACATCATCCTCTCTTCTCCAAGTTTCTGCTAGAGATCTCAGGCTGGGAAGTTGATATGAGCGAAGCAGTGCGGTGTGATTTGGAAGCGGCAGGAGCTGCGATATGACAACGTCCTTTGTGACTCGCTTAGTATCAGACCCACTGGTAGACAGCGTCGCAGGCGTACCACTTAGGAGTTGATCACTAGCATTCGTATCTACAGCTGTTGCATTGTTGGAGTCAGCTCTACCTGTGCTACTCTGCCGCACAATTCTTCCCAACTGGAAGTCGACAGCTCTAAAGGCAACTGGGCGGCTTGCTGGTACCGCTGTGCCTAATGTTGCGTTGCGAGGAGCCCGATGATTATTCCGTCTGGAGGGCGCTGCGCTACGCTTAATCCGCGAAATATACTCTGCAGTGGGATGGTGCTTGGGCACGTTAAACATTGATATACGGTCTGATCCAATACTGACCTTTAAAGACGGACGACGAGTAGATGGTGCAGTGCGCTTAAGATGAGTCCGGCGCCTTTGAGATCGAATGCGTGCTAGCAATGAAACATCTTGGAATATCGAAATAGGTGGAGATTCACCATCATCCATGCTGTCTTCATCGTTTTCGAGAACGCAGGGGTCCAACGCCAGAACCTTGCGTTTCTGGCGTTCCGAACCGAATGGAGCCTTAAGAGACTTGCGAGTGACTAACTGAGAGACCTGAACATCTGCGCCACGCTGGCCTCGGGACACTCTTTTCGTAAGGTATACACGGCGTGGGGGAATCGGAAAAACCGACCTACCCTGATTAAGTTGAGGCAACTGCGGAGGATGATGAATCATGTACAGCTGGAACGGTTCTTCGGCCTTTGCTCCCTGGATCTTGAAGATGTCTGGGATTGTGTGTGCTCGAGGATACTTGCGGGGCTCATCGCGCTGGAGCGAGCCAATAAAGTAGTCCGGGGCCTGAATTGGGCGCGTGTTCAGGTGCTCTTCACGCTCGCAAATATGATTAAGCGTCCTGCGGACCGAAATTGACGGCCGATAAGGATAGCGGAAGTCGAGTCTCAGCTCTTGGGTAGAGCGCCAAGGGACGGTGTTAGCGCAACCCTGGAGCACGATATGACGCTGCCCTTCGTTCAGCAAGGAGGGGCTTGCACCCACAGTCAGGGCCGTGGAGGGTATACTCTGCTCAAGCACATTTCGGGACAAGTCCAGAATTTGCTCCCGTTGTTGCTGTCCCAGCTTGCCTGCTCCATTGCGGACTTTAGTCCTGTGGGTGATGGCTAAGGTTGAGCAGACGATACGCGCTCGTCGAAGTCTCATAGGGACAGCAATGCGTCTTGTTTTGGTTTGCCAGATACCGAAGTCCTTGATGTACTCATAGGTAGGAATTGACCGTTGTAGGTCTTCGATGTTGATTTCAGCAGGTTCATTTTCACAGCTAGTGCCAGGTGCACTGGTATTCCCAGACTGTCCAGAAGCGAAATCTGGGGCCAACAGAGGAATACTCTCTAACGCAGGGAGACCCTGAAGCACAAGATCTGATTGTGTCAGCGACTGAAGGATATAACAGAACCACGATCGTCGTGCAGCACTGAAGGTCTGTGAGTTAACAAAGAGTTTAACTCTACCCACTGATATAAGAGGTGGATCATGGCTTGGTGGGAAAATCACTGCTGGAACCTGAAGATCGCGAATGTCTAGTCGCAAACAAACTGATACTGATTCGAATATACGTTGACCATGGAGTTTAAATTCCGCCATGAACGATCGAGTAAAAGGGGGATCAGGTTCGACCGCCACAAACGAAACTTTAGTGCTTCCACTAGAACTATGTCCGAATTGCGCATCAGGAACCCCTCCGCTGGCAACGGCTTTCTTGGAGCCATAGACTGAAGGATCCGGGGGCATAGAGATTTGGTTCTTCTGGAGGATTTCAGGCAGTTCTCGGGACTGCGGATGGTTGGCAGGTAGCACTGCTTGCCGAACTATGATCGTACCATCGGCGACGACTTGGATGGTATTGTAGTACTTGTTCCATTCAACGTTTACCGAGTGCTGGCGATTATTGAAGCAGAACTTGTACGTTGCTGTCACTGTGAGGAGGGTATCATAAGATCGAGCACTCCACGTACTCGCAAGTGATCGAAGGACAGTTGTGGGGGATTCGGGAATCATAAAGGAAGATACCTTCTGCGCAGTTGCCACGCAAGTTGGGTCACAAGCATACTTGCTTTCATGCAGTTTCAGTAATGCTCGGATGACACTAGAGGGCACAAGCGTCGGGGGTAAGGACACAACGTCCAGGGCTCGAACACGATGCGATGCCGAATTGACAGTGACTGCAGACTGTGTTGACGTCTCGGTGCACCTCGTCTTAGCGTCATCATGGGGCCGTTTAGATTCTCGTTTCTTCGATTGTTGCTCATATGACTCAGTCGTCCTCAACAACTCCAACAAATCTGACTCACCGAACCGAACGCGTTCAAGGTTGAGTGCATTTCCAGGCGAAGTCATTGGGTCGGGCACTGGTTCTTCAACAGGTCTAAGCCCAAACCAACAGATCCGTTGGTCCGAGGTCGATGGTTGCGAGCTCGAAGATGATGTTGCCCGAATCTGGTGCACAGCACAGCGATCTGAAATGACTGCGTCTAGATCACAATCAGGTACCACACACGTCTGAACAGGCAAAAAGACCGGAGGATTCTCGGGTAAACTTGTGGCTTTGTAGTACGTTCCGAATACAACAGAGTGCATTACAGTTTCTCCAATCTTCATATCTAATAGCGGGTTCTCCACTCCTCGCACTTTCTCATCCATCGATTTTGAAACTGTGTTTTCATCGAAAATAACGTAACGGATCGTGTTTAGAATGGTCGATCCAATTGGATCAGGGCTAGCAGCATTGCCTCTTTCCTTATTAGAGCGCAGAGACTTTGTGACGGAAATCACAGCATCAGGCATATAAAGATCCTTCGTCATCGGATCCTCCTCAGTCCAAGTCATGGGTGCGTCTGGTTTATACCCTGAGGGAAGGACTAAGCCTGATGCAACGCATTTTGAAGATCCCCGAATGACTTGATGACGCGCAACGGGATCAAGAGGGTAGTTTGCTGCACTCGCCAGTTGCTGGTGTGGACTTGACATTCGGCTGGCTGGGCTACATGAGTTCGATGAAGGGGTGGAAATTGTTGGCGGGGTTGTGGCGCTACAGTTCGATACATTGCTACTTCGCGACGCGCTTTGAGATCTTCGGCTGTACTGTGAGTCTGAGGTTGATACAGTTGATCCGGTTTCGCTCATCTCAAGTTGGCCAGAGGTTGAATCAGAATTCTCTGGTACAGGCTGGATTCTCGATCCAAGTGGTGGGAGTGGTCGTAGAAGACTCAAGATCGTGTTAAGTTCCGTCTGCGATTGCGCTTCTACAGTACCAGTTAGTGCATTCAAGCACGGGGATGCTGAAGGGTCAATTACGCGCTCCAAGAAGTCGTTCAAAGGCAGCGGAGATTGCGGCTCAACTGCACATTCATTCTTCAGATTGCGGACGACGATCTTTGAATCTTCGGCCTTGATGGTCTGCTGTCTGCACTCTGGATAATCATCATAAAGTGTGAAGAAGTCATCGTCGAGTCTACATCCAAACGAGGCTTCAGCGGACAACTCTGCCCGAAGTTTATCGAGTTCAAGAGTGAAATGCGGGAGGTGCTTTCGGCCTAGAATGTTGTGACGGAGGCTGTCACGTGCTTCTGCGACTCCTTTTCTAATTAGGTTCTGCTGGGTCACATCGAACCATTCACTTTCGGCATCCGAGGGGCTTGCTGGCTCCTGATTAGACCGCATAACAGCAGCGTACCTTTTGAGCGTAGCTGACACGCTCGGCACAAGTGCGGCCGGTACATCGGCCTCACATGTTGGGAGAACAGACGCTGAATAACGATCGTACACCCCATCTTCAATAGCCTCAGTATTTTGCATGAGCTCCCTGAATCGTCCAACGGGCGCTCTCCAGTTGCCAATCTCGATGATAGGCTCACGCGCTGAGAAGGCCCGTATAGCCGCCACTGAGTCTGAGTAGCAAGTAGCACCTATATGCAGCTGAGTTAACAATGGTGGCGCGGTTCGCGAAACTTGACTGACGCTTGAAACTGCGGTGCGTTGTTGGAGCCGCTCAAGCTGACGAAGCAATCGTTCGTCTGCACCGTGTCCGATCAGTAATAGACGCATCCTCCTCCAGAAGCTCTCTGAAAATGATCTCGACATAGCCTTGAGTGCATTTAAGATCGTAATCGGCGGGACCCGGAGGGCAAAGAACGTGTCCTTTGCTTGGTGAAGTTCACTGTACAACTCCTCAATTTCTTCGATTGTCAGCGAAGGCGGCGATGCGGTTCCCGGCTCGGCTGAACTGCTAGCGGTTAGATCGTGTGAAGGGGACACATTGGGTCCGACCGGCCCCTTGTCCCGACGACGCTTGTCCACCTCAGCCGACTGCCCAGGCATCGTGAGTGAAGGCGCAGCGGCGACATCAGCGCGGTAAGCAACGTAACTGAGGATATGTTTTGCCAGTAACTGGCTCTTGATTGGGGGTGGCTCCAACAGACCGAGACGCATATGCGCGATCAAGTCTGTTCGAACAGAGTTGGGGAGCAACGCCGAAGGATAGTGGGTTGTAGTAAATCGCTTCGCTGACTGTGACTGTGGTCCATCCGCCAGCGCGACCGCCAACCGACTCTTAGCAGCTGCTCGAAATTGGGTGAAGTACTTTAGAAGAGTCTGAGCAGTATTATACTCAGTAGTACTTCGTCTAGGATCACCAGCTGCAAGCAGCGTGCCATACGCACTCAGGGCATTGGTTACGGCACGCCCCACTGGGTCTATCGCCTCGTTGCCGGTATCCAACAACGAACCCTGGAAAATTGAAGCCCATCGAGGGTCAGGAGTGCATGACTGAGAACTCTCCCCCGCCTTCGTTGAGTTGGCATTTCCGGTGATGGTCTTATCAACACCGTTAGCGCCTGCTGTGACAGGAGAGTTAGATGGGGCCTGCGTAGACGCATCTCCCATTACATTCATCGTAGAGACAGGAGGTATGAGGAGACGCATGTTCGGGCGGAACGGGTAATCATCGGAGTACGATGGTTCGTGCTGGCCAAGCAGCCAAATTCGATCGTACGTATCATTAGGATTTACAATTGACTCCTTGCTGCGTACAACGCTTAATCCCGCACCCAGAGAAGTTGGTGTCAAAGGATTCTCTTCAGCATCATGCTTTCCAGAGACGAGAGTGTTGATAGTACGTGGAAGGATCGCAAGCACACGTTCCTTCGAAACATCGTCAAGATTGAGTTGTCTTAGCAACAAAGCAGCAGCCTCAGGTCCACCTGAGGCATAGGCCTCAGATAGTTCGCTATTGAGCCTTGATAACTCCGTCAAGCGGTCCTCCAGAAATGATTCTGCCTCCCCGGGAGGTAGAGGCACAGGCAGGCCATTAATAATCTCAATTGGCATGAGTAAGTGAGCAGGGATCGCAATTTGCATGTGGGGTGCAGCACGCGATCCGCGTTGAGTCGCCGGCCCGGCCTTTTCGTCTTTTACAACACTCACAGCTGACTTTGGCGTTGAGGTAGGCGATTGATTTGATAGCGGCTGGATTGCACGTGTCATGGATGATGTGGGTTCGCCATCTCCTACCGGAGCAGGTGCCCCAATTCCAGCCAGGACAGCTAGACGCGCCGCGCTATTCGCTCCTCTTTGCGGCTGGGGCTCTGGTGCAATTGTTCGGGTTACGGCAGATCCTGGCATAATTGGCACCCGATGCTTGAAAAGTTTCGCAACTTTCTCTGGATCCAATGCTTCGCTGTCTTGGCCAGCTGAGCTGCTGTTTGATAAACTATTTGATGGAGCAGAGTCGGTATAGACGCTGGAAAGAATACTGCTCGCCGGCGGTTGAGTCGATTCAGAAACCGATTTACCATCATCTCCATTGTCGATTTGGTGAAGATCCGCGGAAACCTGAGCATCCAGGTTATCAACAATTGCGCATAGATCGTTAGGCCGCTGGTTGCCGCTTGCTCGTGGGATGGCTTGATGCGGATAATGTGCTGACGTCCGGTTTGTGGCATGGTATTGGGGAGGCCTTTGCCCAGCGGGCATTACCGAAAGGACATTCACAGCTGACTTACGGCTTGAGCTAACCGAAACTGGCATATATTGCGTGTGTGTCTGCTTCACAGGGTCCGTTGCGAACTGAGAATGCGGGTAGGACTGTGGCTGCGGTGGATTTGCATGCAAGGCACCCTGATGGCTTGGTTGCCCAGGCGCCTGATTTGCGTTTACGCCATGGGCGCCGTCCTTAGTACGATGCCCCGCTTGAGCACTCTGTTGGACGCCTTGTGCACCGCCTTGAACATCCATTTGGGTTGACGCTCCAATTTGCGAGGGTGGCTGTTGCATTTGCGGCTGAGTCAGTAACGAGTTCCTTTCGTGCTGTTGCTGGGTGAGTGACATCTGATAGACTGCGTGCGCTTGCTGTTGGAGTAGATGCTGTTGGAGTAGATGCTGTTGGTGTTGTTGTTGGAGGTGTTGTTGCTGCGGTTGTGATTGCGATTGCAACTGGGACTGTGCTTGCTGCTGTTGCTGTTGCTGTTGCTGTTGCTGTTGCTGTTGCTGTTGCTGTTGCTGTTGCTGTTGCTGTTGCTGTTGCTGTTGCTGTTGCTGTTGCTGTTGCAGTTGCTGTTGCTGTTGCTGCTGCTGTTGCTGTTGCAGTTGCAGTTGCTGTTGCTGTTGCTGCTGCTGTTGCTGTTGCAGCTGCAATTGCTGTAGCAACTGGTATTGCCACAACCGTTGATAATCAAGCATATGAGCTGGCAGAGTGGTATTTGCCAGTGGCTGTGCAAGCATCACTTGAGCCGGTTGATGCTGAGGAAGCTGCTGAGACAGCAACTGAGGCTGACTTTGCGATTGCCCGATAAACGTCTGCTGCGGATGCGAGCTTACGGGGGCGTGCACTTGCGGCTGCATAGAGGCATTCGGTGGAAGTGCGGATGAAGCAGTGGATTGTTGATGTGTGGTCACTGGAAGGGAGGGCTGGGGCTGAGCAGAAAAGTTCGGGGGTAGAACTTGGGTTTGTTGCTCTTGCTGCAGCTGTCTTTGGAGATGAAGGCTCTGTAGCTGATGCTGGAGCTGCTGAAGTTGTTGCATTTGTTGCAGGTGCTGAAGTTGCTGGAGTTGCTGCAATTGTTGGTGCAGCTGCCGAGCATGGTTTGGATCTGTGACAGATGATTGACTCAATGTCTGAGCCGATTGCTGTACAGTTGGTTGAGAGGTGGAATATGCCTGAGAATTTGGAACAACACTGAGAGAGGCGAGGCTGGCTGAATTGCCATGTAAGTTAAAAGCAGTGGTGTCTGTAACGGAGGTCGTTGTGTTGATGTACGTTCGATTTGCTTGGTTTGTGCTATTGTGCGAAGTAGATGAGATATGCATATCAGAGGCGGCCGATGCAGGAGCAGTAGTTCCTACAGTGGGCGCTGTTGGTGTGGCTGAAGTAGTTGTGGTAGCTGTTGCAGATGTGCTAGCATTAATCCTTGAGACTGCGGATGCTGCACTCGTGTTCAAATTGGGATTTGTAACGCCATTAACATTAGCAGATCTGTTAGTAAAAGGATGCGTGTGAGTAAGAACAGGAGCATGAGTGGCGTTGTGGAAGTTCCCATGGGTGTAAGAAGAAAGACTAGGGTTCAATTGGCCAGCATGGGTGGGATTGGGGATGGAGATTCCACTGAGGACGCTACTCGCGGTATTGGTACTCGCATTGCTTTGATTGTTACTGCTGTTGCTGTAATCTCTACTTAAAGCAGGGTTAGGAATTGCGGAACCTGCGATGGCAGAAGGGATAGCCGTATTGGTGACGATACTTGGGGTTGTTGCATTTGTTAGCACAGATGCCATGCTCATGCTATTTGATGGAGCTGTGGTAAAAGTTGCCATACTCGGATTCAAGTGAGCTGTGATAGGTGGATTTGCAGATGGGTTAGCAGCGACAAAATAGTAGCCCGATGGGTTGCTGGTATTTACATGTGAATCACTATTGAACCCGTTACTAAAAGGCACGGAGTGGTGAGAATAGGGTGCAGCAACTGAGAGGGGATGCTGCACAGCCAAGTGCGAGTGGGACAATGACTGTGAAGGCAGAGATGGTGCTAAAGTCACAGACTGCGATTGTTGATTTGGTAAGCCTACACGATCACTGCCCGGATGGCCTGCACTCGAACTTCCGCTTCTGTTAGCATTGCCATGGTCAGAGCTCATGCTAGTTGCAGATGGGTCTGGTGCTGCCGTCGACTTCTGATGGTGCTGTTGCTGTGATTGCTGAGACATGTTGACTTCCCGCGTCGTGTCCTAATCTAACCGATGCAGGTTTCTACTCCCCGCTTAGCTGCTTGAGTAAGTTCCGTTGGCTACCCCAGTTGGTTTCGCTACGGAATACTACAGCTGGGCACGCCTGCTTGATTGACACCAAGTCCTCTCCTGTGTTCCACAGGCAGCTCGCCGGCTTGCTTGAGAATAACCTGTTTTTCGCTGAGGGTGTGCCGCGACTGTTTGTACTATTGCTGATGCAGCTACTGTTGTGAAAGCCAGTGCTGGTGCCAAAGTTGATTGCTTGAGAGTTTGGCGGCGCTTCCGTTGAGGCTTTTGTCACAATGGTTCCGATGTTTTTCACTACGTACGGAAGCAGACTCGACCAGACTCAATTCAGTGGCTAGCGTTGGATGTTCATCGCGGGGAGCTCTTGAATCAGTCCGTGTCGTCCTGTCCTGTCGATTGGCAAGTGCGTCTGAGTGCTACTCTTCTTGTTACGTTCCTTCTCTAAGATTGCCGTTCGAGGCACAGGGGAGAACAGGGGATGCTGCGGAGACGTCGTCAACCGTCGTGCAGGATGGCAGGGAGGCTAGAGCTGATCAACTACACGCTTGCTCAGTAGACTTCACTACTGGGGCACGCTCCGTGTCAATCGAGCGTCAGGCTAGACCTCGGCGGGTGGGGTTGTTGGGCCAGGGCACTGGCTGAACGACTATACATGTGAGGAAATGGATTAAGTTCGATGAGTTGTGTTGAAAAGCTGAGTTTTCTTATCAATCACGCTTCACGGTACTCAGAAAACACATGAAGTATCCTTTAGCGCCGGAATTTCCTCCCCATTAAGTTGGAAAAACCGCCGAAATGCAGATGTTCGCGGGTTACGCAGATTAAAATACATTCGAGCCAACGTATTGCGTGACGCATCAATTGACTCCCGCGTTTATCACAAGGACAGTGTGCCGACAACCCAGCCGTTCACGCATTTCTGGTGGGTGATTCGAGGAAAATTTCCATTCCGCCCAGGGTCGGGGTTTCGCCCGTTCTCAGTGTGTCCAGCTATGCTACACGTCGCATCGCATAGCGCAGGATCTGGAAGATAATCTGCGCATCTTACTCAAGTCACGCACTCATGGGCTAATGACATAACACCAGCCAAACTCACTGCTACCCCTGCCTCCCCGGCACAGTTATAGTATATCCGCAGATACAGATGCGAGTCCTGGAATGATACGGAGATTTCTCGCAATTGCACGGGCATGCGAGCAGGTGTGGTCTGCCAGAAGGACAGTATGGCTAATCGTAATCTTACAAATCGGCCCAAATTGCACGATCCTCTTAAGTTTGACCATGTATAACATGTGGTGTAGGGGTTTCTTGAGAGTTGTCGAACACATCTTAACTGCAGAACGTTCAGAACCACTGTATGAGTCCAGTCGCTACACCCTGAGCCAAGACTCGTGCGTACCGCAGAGATACACCTGCGTGAAAGTCCATATCTTCCAGACTGGCGAGCGTGGCCGTCGACGGCACACAGGCAATCCGGGCCAGGACGGCTAGGATGCGCTTCCAGAGTCGGGGGTGTTGGAATATCGGCCTCAGAGAAAAGGAAAGTAGGCCAACTCCCAACATTTATATCGAGTTTTATACACGTTCCAGGTGTATACAAGATATAATTGTTTCGCCATGTGCTACACATCTGACCAGGGTATTCTTGTACCACCGTCAGACAAGTCACTCGTACGTTTTTGACTCTGAAAAGTGCTTCCTTTTCTGGATTTCCAATTCCATCTTGCTGGATACCCTGCTTTGGCGCTCGGTTTCGCGGCCTGCGCGGGAGTGCTGACTTGTAGGAAGCTTGACTTCGATACCTCCACTTATACGATTTATAATGTTTGTGCTTGTATCTCTCTACACCTTTAGCGTCTGGCGCTGCTGATCCGCATTGCCATCCTCTTCCAACTGTGTGCGGCGGGTTGCTACTTCGCTGTGAACCGGATTATTGATGGTGGCGTGGACACCTTCGCTGCAATTATGGGCCTAATGGAGCTCGCAACAATCTCCAATGGTTTCAACTACCAGAGTCTGCTCTGCTACTTTGCCGTGAACGTTATCTTCCTCTTCTGGGCAGGAGTTCGAGGCGCCTTCTTCTTGCTCGGCAAGCAAGACCCTCATATGTTGCAGCTCACGGGCTGGCAAGCCACAGTGTACATTGTCGCACTTGCCGCTGATGTTGCAATCTACACAGTCCTCACGATCCTTACGCTCGCACTGATCCGCGAGCTGCGTTCGATCGTTGGAAACACTGCTCAGATCATTCGTTTCTTCGCAGATGGCACTCTTACTGGTGTTACGGAGCACGACACCCGGGCCGGTGCCGATGCCGCTGCCCACCCTGCGGACGACGACGAGGTTCGTCGTGCTGCCCAGGAAGTCGACACTAAGAGTGGACCTCAGCTTTTCACGGGCCATTCCTACAAGCTTGTGGACTAAGCCTGAGAGAGCATCAGCGCGTCAGGTGGATCAAGCATTCTAGATGCCACGGCTTCGTCGCAGTGAACAAGAGTGCATCCTTGTCATGTTTCCAATAGCTGTCTTAACACGTTCTTTGTATAATTCTCATCTCTTCCCTACTACATGGAGGTGGCCACACCGTTGTGTGAACCAACGACAACTGAATACAGATTACTAGCATTCTGTGTTCCTTCGTCTTCAGCGCGTCAAGCCACTGGCAAATGTCATGTGCACGCCCCCGATGCTGCACGCCACACCCATGGGTCCTTCCTCCGTGTCCACGCCGCGGAACGCCGTAACTCCCCGGCAAGCGACACAGCGGAACGATAGCTCAGCGCTGAGCTTCGAGTATTTCCGCACCCCCGGGTCCGGGAACTTTCAGCAAACAAGTGGGAGGGCATTTTTGGAGACGTTTTGCTCGTGATGCAAAGAGTGCTAAGTCATAATATCATGGGACACACATTTTCCCGGGTTTTCCTATCGAATGCACCTAAGTAGATAATATCCGCACTTGTGTATAGTGCTACACTCCAAACTTTTCAGGATTTTGAAGAGCAGCAGAAACCTCTCATTTAGATCTGCGTATCTCGCGTGTGACCGAGGATTTCTGCAGTGAACCAAATTGTTACTTTACCTCAAGTGTGTCTGTTGGTATTTGTCACAGCGAGATCCGAGAGCGGCGAGGTTATGCGATCCAAAATGCATACTTTCCGCGTACGATCGAGAGGACCACATGAATCTGGTCGTAGAAGCTGTCCTGGCCGCGCTTGGGCGCGCAGACCGGGTGAGGTTGGCTTGGTAGCGATTCTCATGTGATAGTCACGCATTCATCAACCGTTCTGGCCTCACATATCGCTCTTTTCCCTGCTCCGTAATGTAGCCTGTATCCCATGGCCCGCTTCTCTGTCCTTCTTGCAATTACTCTCCTCGTTGTCTGCGCCTCGTTCATCCAGCTCGGTGAGGCCCAGAATACTCAATGCGTCCAGCGTGCTCTCTCCCTCGTCGGCAAGTCCCGCGCTGAGTATGTGTGCAACCAGGTCGTCAACTATGCTCTTAACGGCAACAAGAATGTTGGTGGTCTTGCTAAGGACTACCTCAAGTACGGTGTTCGCATGAGCACCCCTGCCGCCTGCCGTGTCGTCGTCGGCAATGATGGAGCTCACGTCGGTATCTTCATCTCTGCCTCTGAGTTCGTCCACTCCTCCTCCTCCAAGTACCAAGTCATTCGTGTTGGCTTGAGCCAGTTGCCCTACGTTTTCCCCAACGGTTACCAGATCCGCGGTTACAGTCTCAAGGGCGACGCTCCTGAGCCATGCGATCTTGCTCTTAACTCCCTCAAGCATAGTCTCCCCGTTGAGGTCCAAGATGCGGTCCAGAACATCCTCCCCGCCGACTTCTAAGTCGCTCGTGTTGATACATACTCGAAGCCAACTGAAGCGCATCAATCGTGATTGAGGTGATTGGCAATTTGTGAGCCATTCTGCTATTGCACTGATTGGAAATCTTCTGTGAGCCTTAATCTCTCCCGACATGCTATTATCAACAGCACCCACCACCTCTTCTTGCATTTGATTATTAGCCCCCCTATATTCGCCTACATAGCTTCTCCTACCATAGCTTCTCATACCATTCATTCCTCATCCACCGAGTCATGGTGTGAGGCCAGCCGCGCAGTGATATCTGAAATGGTACTCAGAGGGTCATCAGATGCTCATTGTGTTTACTTCAGGGTTTATAGTTTGAGCACTGCAACGCTAACGGAAGGAGATAGGATCAAAACGAGCCTAAGTCAGTTTCTCCCATCCCAGTCCATCCAAATCGGTATCAGTCTATTCTCTCTATCGGCAACGCGACATAACAGCTGCACAAGATGCCGCATTCCCTGAAAGCGAAGCGTTACCTTGCATGTATAGCAACGGGTGCTAAGACATTTGACAGGTTCGATGGCACACCATCACTCATCACGTCGTGTCCTACGCTCGGCTAAAGACTCGCATCCAGGCTTTACCTTCGCACCGTTGCCTCATTAGCAGCCCTGTGCTGATTAATACAGTCTCGTTGCATTGATTCTTAGAACTTCGCATCGCCACGACTCGTCGCGTGCCCTTTTCAAAATTACGAGCTACGTTGGATCGAAATCAAAAAAGCAAAACCCACAATTCTCTACGATTCCGAGCATTCGAAATTGCGTGCCCTGCTGAGTGCCTAGCAGATCTAAGTGCATCGTTGGTATATCCAGCGCTATGTATCCCTATTAGTTACCCGTTCATCTCCATTGACCGGCCAGATGCGCAAGAAGTATCGAGTTTTCGATTCTGTAGCAGTCAAGGGTGGAAGTAAACGAAAACACTTGATCTATTCGTCGCTCTAACAATTTCAGGTTCACATTTCCCCACGTATAGTATCTCTAGCATCAGCCAAGATGAGCCAAGGCGTCGCTGGGCCGCCGCCTCCAGTTCCCAAGCGACTTAGCATGTCGAACATCCTCCACACTGTTAAGCGTCAGGTCTTCGGAGCAAAGGAGCGCACCGTAGTTCAGTCGTTTGAGGAGGCTAAGCAGCAATTCGATACCTTCTTTGAGACCCTGAACGCGCTTCAGAACCACTTGCAGACCGTCACGGAGCGTTATGCGCTTCTTGCGACGTCGTTAAGTAATACTTGGACTGCGCTGGGCAATCATTTCGATAAGTCACCAGACCCGAATCTGACCCCGATTGCCAAGAGTGGAACTCAGAAACACGAACACTTCCTGCAGGAACGCATCCTCGTGCCTAAATCGTCGCTCACAGCGGCCGCTAACACCATTGGTCAAGCGTTGATTACGGCTCGAGAGCTCATTGCTGAAATGAAGATCCGAGAAGACAACCTCAAGGATTACGATTACTATCAGAACAAGCTGGCTGAGCTCGAGGCAGAGCGCGATAAAACCCTAGCCAGCGGAAAACCTATTAAGCCCAAGGATCAGGAGAAGCTAGACCGAAACGTTCTGAAGACGAACGATAGTCGCATCAAGTACGAGACCCATCATAATCAGTTGATGGAACGACTGAAGCAATTCCTCGACATGCGAACGATGTATGTCGCCCCAGTTCTCTCAAGTCTCGTTAGTTCGGAGCAGAATTTCATTAATGAGCTGGCCACTGCCATCAACGGCATCGTTTCTCGAGGTTCAGAAGATGATGCTATTCACATGTCTCTGGAGGACCTAGAGCGTGACCACTCAACTGGTGCTGCAGGACCTGAGGCCGACGCTGGTCCTGCCGTTCCGACACGTTCCCCCGCCTCATCAATCTCCAGTTCTACCGCTGCTCCTCAGATTGTGCAAGCGACTGAGGGTCATTCCTTAGGTCCAAACCCCTTCGGGTTTGGCAGCGAGTCTAAGTCAGCACATCCCGAACTGGACCCCTTCGCGGCCTTGGGTACACCTGCCGCCTCTCCCAACTCATCTTTAGGATCGGTTCCTTCGGCTCCACCCGCCAAGCCCTTGCCTCAGCCCCCAGCTGGAGCACTACCCCTTCCTCCCGTGTACCGCCCTTGAGCGAGGTCTGACGCACACCCGTACTCCTCTGCGGTTTTCGGCCTTCTCCTAGCCGGCATCTCCACAATCTAGCTTTTAAGTGGTCTCGACGAGTTTCGACATTGTTCCTGTATGTTTGATTAAGTTGACACGCCTGATTTCGGTAAGTGCGCCTCCACCTGAATACAATAACTCGCTTCGAGTAGAGTGTCACCAGTCACTGGACCGCCGTTGGATGATAGACCTAAGTCCGCACAGTGGGCCATTCTCACAGAACATCACCGCCCAAGAGCCTCTCTCCAAGGATTACGCAACCACTCCACTCTCGTGAGTGTTCGAATGGTCAAACCATCGGCCTAACGTCACCGGTCCGATGCGCTGCTGGAAGTTTGCACGCTGTTTCATCGGTACCGGCAAGTGTCCAGTCGTCAGAGCTTGCGAAAAGCTTTGCTCAAGTCTGGTGTGTCGAATGCTAGGGGTCATGCTGGCATACACTCTGAAGCTGGACCTGACAGCAGCTGGATATGGGAAAATCTGAGGAAAATTGGAGCCTGAAAGGCGTCATAATTACACGGGTGTAAACCACGCTGAAGTGATTCTACAGCGGAAGTGACACATTCGCAACAATGTCGTCATCTTCTATGATCAAATTCTTGGCTATTGGGCGACAGGGCAAGCCCGGAACGAGTGCTTCTACGCACGAACTCCTTGCCTCCCGCCTCACAGTGCCCGGTGATCCTAATGTGAACACGGTAAGTTGACCTTGCACGCGACTGCATGCATGAACGGTGTGTTAAGATAGGTAAAGCACCTCCATCTGTGCTAATAACGCAAATTCTTTATGTCTGACTCGATCGTATAGTACCGAGAAAACTGCACAAAACTGACTGAGCGAGCAGATCGACTTGGAGCAAATAAGCGTGCACGTCTCAATTCGCAGCAGCAGGACTATAACGTGCACGTCTATGTGGACTGCACAGGCTCGCATCCCATCGTGTTCCTCGCCCTAACGACAACGAACTTCGGCAGCCACTACAACCTCGACGTTTTCTGCTCCGACTTCAGGAACGAGTTCTTCCAGCGAGTCGAGGTTTCGCAGGTGGGCGACTCGGGGGCCTCTCTGCAGCGTCGCTGTGAGCAGACTATCGATGCGATCTTCGCCAAGTACAGCGCACCCTCGGCACTGCAACGTGCTACCGAGAAAACTGAGCAGGTCAAGCAGGTCATGCAGAGCAACATCACCCTGGCGCTTCAGAACGTTGAAAAGCTTGACGAAATTGACGAGCGGGCTCGACACCTTGAGGCCACTGCACAAGTGTTCCACTCTTCAGCAAACAAACTCGAGCGGCGCATGTGCCGTGACTATTGGACAGTACGAATTCTCGTCGTCGTTGTGATTCTCGCTATCATTGGTATCATCCTGGGTGTCTACTTCGGAACGAAGTAAGCCAAAGCCGAGCGCCCGACTGTACTCCCTTCATTCGTGATTCGTCCACGGGTGTATCAGCTTATCACAAACGCTTAGTGACGAGGCAGCTGTATCAGCAGTGTTGAACTGACTCGCGTAGGGCTTCGCACTGACTGGAAATTAAAACAGGCCTTAACCGACCGAACTTGAACTGAACTTTTCAGTGGTTTGGTGACTGAAGTAGATTTCTCTGGCCGACCACTTCAGCTCCACTCGACCTCATTTTAGCTTTTACCACGCCAGCATGGTGTTATCCAAAGCGCATATATCAAAGATGGGCAACGGCAACTCATCGCGATTCCAGTTTGGGCGACTCTCTGACAAAGCTTGTATACGAGCTTTATTTTGATTGTTCTACACTTTCTCGTTGAGTGTGATCAATATTGATTGAACCACACACACCCTTTTTGTCGTTATGCCAAATGTGGCACACTCGCTCAAATGGTTGATGAGCCCATCAGCCTTTCCATCCGTGTGATCCATGTTTTGTTTGCATTTTTTTCACTGAATAGAGCAGGAACACACATTTCCAGCCGAGACAAGTTAGTCACAATATCGCCGCGTACGCATGCAACAACCTACGCAAATCATAACAAATGTGTGTATGTGTCAACTAACGAAGAACCGTAACGCGATGCGATGCGTTCGCAACCAAAAACTACACATGCTGCGGGGCGATGTGTTCTAACCAGCAAGTCTGGGATGCTGCTCTTCGATCACTACAACGCAAGCTTGCGGGCACGGCCAAGGTTGTTGTTGATTTGGCTTGCACGTTCAGCAAAGCGCAGAGCTGAGAGAGTTTCCAAAATCTGGTCTTGATCATGCGAGCAGGTAACAAGCAGAATTCGCTTGCAGTTTGTCGAGCCACCCAGGGCTTGCTGGAGCATCTTCGTAAGTGTAGATTCACGATAAGGGATGTGCTGGGGATTGGGGTTTGTGAGGCAATCGATACATCGCTCAAGCGTCTGGAGGCTACGATTGATTTGCTTCGCTTCTTCGAAGCGCTTTCCGTGAGTCTTGGATTTGTTGTATCTTTCGGAACCGGCCAAGTCGACCAAGTTGTACTTGTTCTTCTCGTGGAAGCCACGTTCTTCGTTATCCTGTTGCAAGTTAATTGTAAACAAACAGTGGGATCGCGAAGAGCGTTGATTCATACCAGTGGCATGTACAGTCTTTTGCCTTTCACCTTCGGTTAAGATATCTTCGATATCTGCCATTGATCGCGCTGGCCACATCTTGGGATCTACCAAGTAGAATTCGTCACGATACTCCGCTACCTCGATGTGCTTACCCCCATTCAATAGGTCATACACGGTATTATCATAAATTTCAACGTAAGTGACCTCGAATTTGTACTCCGTGCCGTGTTCGCGGTTGAGTGTTTCGAGAATCTGTTCACACGCTCTTGGCACAATACCCCAAAGAGCCTTGTCGGGGAATTGGGTAATATTCGCTTCCTTATCAATAATGATATCGGGACCGAACATCGTCCAGGTCTTACCAGATGCGGTCTGACCATAAACGAAGACTGTCGCGTTAAATCCGAAGAGCACATCTCTCGTCAGGTTGCGGATAAGCCGCTCGTAAACAGCCTTTTGGGTCGTGGTTCCACAGAATACTGTATCGAACGTGAAAACACGCGGACGATCCTCAGCGGTTGTACGAACCTGGCAGTCCGGCTCGGAGACAGAGTCGATGCGACACTTCTCCTTCGAAAGGCTCCGCGCCTCGTCGAGCTCATCTTGAAGCTTCTTACGTTGGGATCGCGATGACTGTGCCGTAGTAACCACTGTTGAAGACGAACCTGACCTTCGTGCAGTTGGAGACGTGGTCCTCGACGGCGAAGTCGTTCCGTCCGCAAATTTGACCTTGGGCTTCTCTGCGGAACCAACTGATCCTGGCGTAGTCGGCGACGATGCGGCTGGGGGTGCTGTACCTGTTTCAGGCGTGTGCTGGTCGACTGGAGCGTAGGAGCCATAGCGTGCAGGATGGATATCCTTCGATTCCTCGGGCGAGTCCCTGAAAGTAAGTGATGGTCCTTGGAACTGACGTTGCTGTCGTCGCTGCTGTAAGTTGCGAAGGGCGATCTTCTTCTCAACTTGCTCTTCGTTCGGCAGGGGTTTGAAGCGAACCGCGACGTGAAGGCCTTCCACATGCTGAGGCTTGCTCTTTTCAAGGGCTAGAGGAACCCACTTAGTAAAGTAGGTGCGCATATACTGCTTCCAATCTGCGCATGCATTCGGCTCGGGAAGAATCCAATTGGGCTCATGTGCAAGGAAAAAGGCGTGGCACTTGGGATACCAAATTTCTTGCGCAGAGGTTGCAGCGCCAATCGCTTTTGATACACGTGCAAGCAATGCTGTTTCTGTGTAAGTCAAGAATCGACAAATACGGATCCAAAGCGAGCGATCTAGAGCATTCCAATTGCTCTGGCTCGCTTGGCGTGGAACTAAGGCTTCGAGATCTCTCAATTGCGATCGACGATCCTCTTCATCGCTCATTAAGAAAGCACTGTACATGTTGTCGTACTGGGCTTGGGTGATTTGACCACGACGAAGGCTTGCGTCCAGCTGTCGAACGAAGTCGTCATGGTGAGTGAGTCGTTTGCGTCCTGATGGATCCGGGGCAGTTGAAGTGTGCGATTTCCTATCTTCGACATCGGTGTGGTAGAAGGTTAACAACGCATCTGCCGCATCAACTGTTCTAAGCGCTTGCTGTCTCTGATGCATTTGCAGCGTTCGGATCTTGCGCTCGACTGTACTTTTCGCATCCTCTTCGTGCTTCCCTCGATACGTTGCGAGCTCGGTGGGCCGTTTGGCGCCCGAACTATTCTCACTGGACTCTGGATTCTGCAGCATATGCAACAGTTGATGGGGCTGCAGGTCGTTGGGTTTGCGCACGAGGAGTTCAATCATGTTAAGGTATTGCGCATGCGTGATATTTCCCGCGCGCAACTCCTCATCTAGTCGAATCATGGCTGCTCGTCTTCGCGATGCATAAGCATCCTGGAATGCCTGCTCGGAAGTTGACTCACTCACAGTTGATTGACCTCGTGCCAATGCGTACAATTGCTCTTGATGCAGATTTGCTTGGGTTTGCTGAGCTGTTCGGTGCTGTTGCTTGATTTGTTTCAGCCTCAGGAGCTCTTGGCTAGAAATCACATCTACTCGCAACTGCGAAAGCATAGCAGCTGTTCGCGCGCCAGCATTTGTGATGCGAGTCTTGCCTGGGTCACTTTTATCGACGGGACCAGGCAGCCATGACGGGGTCGTACCGGATGCTCTCCAGTCAGCATTCGACTGAGTCCGAATCTGGAAGAGCTCCGAACGCTTGGCATCCGCCTCAGCATCCGCGTCGATCTCTCCGGAAGCTTGTTCCGAACCCTTCTTGCGCTTGCGTCCGAGGACCGTATTGAACACTTCTTGGTCTTCGTAATAAGGCGCTGGCTCTGCCCAGTGAGTGAATGCAAAAAGATCCAGTTTCTCATTGATGTGCTCGTTCATCAGGGCAAGCATATTATTTCCTTTACCATTACTACCAAGAGTATTCGCGTTACTGGGGGGAAGGCCTGCCACGAGGCCTCGTGGTGGTAGTTTCGAGTTGCCTTGGCCATTACTATCGCTGCTACCATTCCCCAGGATGCTAGAAGCCTTCCACAAATCACATCGTGCACCGGGATACACCTGGCCATTCCACACCATGAGGCAGAAATCTCGGTTCGCGGCGAGGACTAGCCTATGGTCGGTGAGACTCCAGATTTGTTGGGCCTGAGCTCGGTAGTCACGTTCTACACGCCAGAGCACGAGTTGGGCACCATTAAATGGCTGGACTGCGGACTTGGAGGAACCACCAGAGGTTTGCGTGTCCAACATGACATGGAGGCAGTACGACGGGTCGGCGGCAAGGAGGAATCGATCCTCTGGAGAGCGGATCCATCTTTGGTATCGGTTGTGGTTATAGTCCGCGGGCATCAGCTTGACACGAGTACCGAGGGTGTAGTTCTCGTCCATGACATGAAGGCAGTAGACAACCCCGCCCTTGGCCCGAAGGCTGGGCTCGTACACAATGCGGATTTCCTCGTTCGCCAGGCGCAGCATGGGGAAAACACACGTGTACAGTTCTTCTGAGCGTGCTGTTCACTTGCCCGTTCAGACGTGAGCCTGGTGTCTGTTCGTGAAGTGAAGTGGCAGAAGAGGCGGAGACATTGCGCACACTGTTAGTTCTGGTCCGGGTCTGAGCTGGTATATGCGAATGGGCACGGCTGCAGTGTAAGACAGCTCGAGCATGCATGACGTGAAGAATGATCACCACCAACATTCCCAGCACTTTGATGAACACAACTCAGAGATGCGGGCAAACCTTTCCCAGTCGGTCGAAGAACTTTCGTTTTAGGATCGTTTTAGAAGCAGGCACCATGATTTCCCATTCCGCGCTGGCAGTGTAGATTTCTCTAAGACCACTGATGCACACAATCACGCGGCACTTCTTGAGCGACTCGCAGGAACCCCGAAGTAGCCTCCACAGCGGCAAAGGGTATCCGTTTCTTTGCCAGAACGCGAAGAACAGCGAATTGGCGGTTACCTGTGGAATGCCTGACAAATGAATGCGACTTTCCGGATTTAATCATCAATAAAGAGTCAATCCACACAAGCCCTAGGGCTCTAACCAAGCCCTCGACCGAGATATACCACCTCGATTCACTCCTAGTTGGACCTGTATTCCAGCCCCCCCAGGAGCGGTTCGGTAACGGCTGTCGGGCAATGTCCGCTCGCGGGTGGACGAGATCTCTTTTGAGTTGAATCCTAGTCGATTAGCATGTAGTGCTAAACTCACGTCTCCCGGCATAGTGTGAAGAAGCCGATGACACCCATCAATTAGCCAGCGTGGTGTGAGTTGGCCCCAATTTGCCTGGCTGCATGTGTCTCACTTTTCGGGCCTGCTGCACAGAGACAAGTCTTGACGACTTGCAGTGGGCGAGTGAGCACTTTGCGAGGTGTTCGTATCGGAGGCAACGCTTTGCACACTCAGAATGTCACCCATCGTCATACTCTTTCTCCTTGTTGCGTTCTTGTCTACGCCCATTCCACGGCTCCACTCGACCTCGGCTCCTCGAACTCAACTTCGGTTCCCGCTGTTCCGTGCATACTTGGAACGACGCACACGATCCCGTCTTATCTAGTTGGTCCTATACACACTACCATAGTAGACTTGAACACTACGACCTGTACGTCGGCACCTGCATGCGAGAGACGCGACTCAGCTAGATGAAAGAGCTTTCTCCCTAGGGAGACACTGGAATCAGGAGCACAAGCCAAGTTTCAGAAAGTTAGCGGTTGCCGGCGCTTCGTGAACACGATATGTTTTGTAGGCTTGCACAGCGCATCACAGTCCCCCCGCGGGGGCTGCGATCGAAGGTGGACGAGTTTGCGGATGAATCGCAGGAATGCACTGACTCGATCCAAATCCGCTTTGACAGCCTTCCAGCCCCATATGGGTTGGCATTGGAAGAAGTAGCGCTGATTTTGACATCATTAGACCCTCCCAATGCAGACGAGGGCTCGTCAACTCCTGCCTTGCAGTTACCGTCTACAGTCGATGCCTTTGACCCGTACTTTCAAGTAGGGCTTGTATCACAGGACGGGGTGGGTTCCGTTCTCGGTGTCGGACTTGCAGACGTACCTGATCAACAAGGACTAGGAGTTCACCAACTATGGGAAGCTTCGCCTACCAATGTCGGGGACGGTGTCCATGACCACGATGAGCTCAATAGTGCTGCTGCTACTACTGATGATGATGTTGATGATGGTGATGATGACGATGATGATGAGCTTCGCCCCAAATCTCCTATGCTAACCAAGGGTAGCACCTCTACTCCGCTACCCCTCGACGTCCCGCTAATTTCCCCGGATTTAATCACTTTTCGGACTCGAATTCCCCAGCTCTCTCAAGGAGAGTTGCAAGAAAGATGGAGCTTGTTGACCGATGCCGAAGCGTTTCCGCAGGCAAACACTCCCCTACTCGGACAAGGATTTGATGTTGATGTACCAAAGCGACTCTATTCTTGGAACTCGACTCAGAGTCAAGTCTCTGGCTCCAAGCAAGCGTCGCTAGTGTTCCTCACGTTTGGTCTAGTTTTTGAAGCATTTTCGGTGTCCATTCAGGACGAGGTGTTACAACGGCTGAACGTCTTATCTGGCGGTCGTGCTGTCTGTGTTTCAGTCGTGCTCACCTATGTTCCGTTAAATGCGCTACTCTATGATGCTCCATCTGGCACTGCGGGCCCCAGGATCTTTGAGGACATGAGGGGGAGGAAACATGTCATCCCAGTATTCGAAGGAAGCATTGATGAAATAGCTTCGGGCAAGCATTCTTCCCTCTCTAGAGAGCCGAATGCTCATGACAACCGCACAACGGAAAGTGGTGTCCATGACCGCGCTGTACTCGCACTAGCAAGTATCTCGGGGAGGCATTATACTGGGCCTCGATCGGTTGGGCCGAGACTTTTCAATCTGTGCTATCGAGCCGTGGAGCAGTTCCAGTACTTGCAAGAAGCACCCATGCCGTTCAAAGTCGCCTTCATTGCGGGATATACACGTCTTGCCTTGCTCACATCGCATGCCTTGGCATCTGCTCGCCGTCCTCGACAAGGGGCTGCTATACTTCACAGGTCCCTAAACTTCATTAATACTGCATTCGATGCCGTGCAGCATAACAGAGACGAGCTCACAGCGTCACTAGTATACGATAAGGCGGCTCTTGTGTTTGTATCAAGCTCATCTGCAAGTTTTGGGAACATGCATAGACCCGACGCTCAAGCATTCGCTGATTCCTTGCGCCCACTCATGACCAAATCTTTTTTCCGACCTGAATCAGGCGCGAAACCTTTCGACTCATCGTATGTAGAAGCATCTGACCCTGTGACATGGCACGACCGCGAGAGCATTTTGGCGCAGTTGAATATGCTAGCATTCGCAGCGAACATCGTTTCCGACTTCCGAGAAGGCGCCAAGCCCTCGAGCTTGGACAACCTTACGAGGACCAATCTTGACTTCTCTCGTTCGGCGCGAGAGCGACTTAATAAGGATTTGAGTCTTGCACTTTCGTCGGCAGCATCTCCAACAAACTGTTTGCCATCTTCGCTGGAAAGCCTGTCGTCTATATTTCATCATGCAATCGCCGGGTCTTCACCGTGGATTCCAGCGCCCGTATCGGCTGCGGCTTTCGTTTGGGCAGAGCGTTCGCTCGCGCTCCATAATTACTTAGAGCAGAGTCTCGTACTGAAGTGCGTTGTTATACCCCTTCTCTCACTTAGCGCGGAGTTGTGGAAACCATTAACTCCACACGAACGAGGCAGCTTCTTGGACCGAAGCGACACAACTTACCACATTTATCGGGATTCTCGCGATGCTGGATTAACCCTCCGTGCTAGTGGACATGCAGCAGCCACGTTTTTCACCTTATTGCAAGGCGCCTTGCAGTGGTTGGAGACATATATCTCAAGTGTGTCCGGAAGCTTTTCGAGTTCAGACATCCAGGCATCTCGCACCTTGCTGCAACATTCCAGGTCAATTGAAGCCGCCCTCCACGTAATTGCCACCTCAACATCTGTGACCCGCATGGATTTGAGTCGACCTAGGTGCGAGCAGGATGAGTATGTTTTTCCATCTACCCTGCTTGGGCTTCTTCGACTGCGCTCTCTTGAGATCTACACAGTACTTCGACCTTGCACACTTGTTCAGTCTTATCTTAATCGCAGCTCTCAAGCCGTGACAGCAACAACAAGTGCAGGCACTGCTCGAACCACGCCCTCAATCTCGTGCGAAGAAACTCGTATGAGTGATGTAGAGGTGGATATTGACACCAATGACATACTATTGGATGCAGAGGATGATAGTTTAGGCGATTCTAAATCAGACTTGATTTCAGCGTTGTCACAAAAGGACGCATTGTCCGCGGAATCGCTGCCTAACCTGTCTTGCGCATTTTCTTCACTTTCGAGTGTCTACGACCCCCTCGCAGTGAGTCTGCTTTTCGCAATTCGGTGGTTGTCCAAGTACTGTACCAACCAGACTGAAGACCTGCTTCATGCTACGTTCGGCGCCTGCAGCAGCGCAACGGGTGAGACCGACCTCCGCTTGAGTCTTGTCCAAGTCGCGCTTCCTTCCTTTCCGACCTTGGCAGCCACCCTGCTGAACTCTTGGACAATGACTATGAGGACGTACAAATCTGAGGCTCCTTTGCACTCTTTGAATAACCCCATGATTCAATCCAGCCAAGATGGGCTACCGCAGTTGATGTCATCGGAGTACTACGCAGTTTCATTCTCCACCCACTCTTTGTTCGTAATTCCTACTACCTTTGCATGGAAACACAGCATTCGGAATATTATGCGCCAACTCTCCTTGTGCCGAATGGATGCATTGGCAACGTTATATCTTCTTGGCAGTCTGACCCCAGCCTCGCCTACTACTATACCACGTGCCTCGCAGCGATCACTTCTTGTTATGCAGAGGGCGTTTACAGCAGTTAGAGAACACTTCAGCGGACCGCATCCTGAACTTGGCCCCACAAACCCCGGCCGCTTCCGTTCGTTGTTACTCGCCCCGCCAAGTGCGGCACAGAACTTGTTATTGAAAATCGCGAATTGCTTCCGAGATGCAACCATTGAGCCCAGCTCTCAGCAAATCCGTGGTCTCAACACATTTGTACACAGCAACATTCACGATCTCGCCTCCCCTCAAACAACCTTTGTCAATCCGCGAGTGGCATGGATTGAACTCTCGAACATCATTTCCTTCGCTGTACTGCCGCAAATCACTCAATTCACGCGCTTTGTTTCGCATGTTCTGGCGCAGGATGATTCGTACATACTAAGTGTCGCCGATCACTGGCAAGCATCTGTTAACCACTTCAGTCGTCTGTCGAATGTTTTGAGTGATATCGTGGAATTCTCTCTGTCGACTACAGGTAGAGGCGATGACTCAGGCATCCCTCTGCTGCCTTCTTTGACTATGCAAGCAGCAAAAGCCCTCGGTCTGCTTCTCTCGGCCCTGCTTAATGTAAGCGTCCCACCAAGCTCGCATCAGCTGTATCTCCCTGTGGATGCCTCATCGTGCTTGGCAATCCCTCGTTGGGTTTTCAATGGTGACAGCATGTGTTTCCAGCATTTATCCGGAGATGTTCTTGCTGTGTTGCCTCTTACCAAGACCCCGCCGACATTCCGCGCGAAGTTATCGGGCATTCTGACAGGAGACGCGGCGCTTGCAATTGCGCTTGAGCATCATATGTGTGAGATCGCCAAGTACACTATGTCTACCAATGCTCATACCACCTTCCTATTGCGTTCGGTTATGCAGACCGTGTGTCTTATCTTTGGATCTTGTAGAGTGGATGATCACATAACCTCCACAAGTTTGAAAGCAAAATCTGACAGACTTGGACACTGTTTTGCAAGTTTCGCAACCGCTCTCTGCACCACAACCCTGACAATTCTACAAAGACGCGAAATGATATCGTTGCAAGACTATCCAAGATTTCTATCAGCCATGTTGGGAATCGCCATTCCAAAGACTCTGCTTCTGGTGGAAACTTATCGATATCATGGGAACATAGAAAAATTTCCCATGGACGAGCTCCGTCTTAAGTTGCTACTCGAGAGCAGTGGACATTTGATAAGTCCTGATTTGTCCAGGCATCTCGATCTCTCTGGGGATTCATTCTCCAGCTCTTACCTGCTGGCTCAGCTCTTGATACCACCAATTTGCTTAACGGCATCAGTTAAGTTCAGGATAACTGTCCTCTACGACGCTTTTGAGATCCTGTGGGCGCCCCTAGCCTTTGGCTTGCTCGATGGTGTGCTCATGGGTCTCCAGGGCGATGGCTTCGTATGGAGGACGCATTTCGGGCAGGTGCAGATCCCAGAACCAACCAGGTCAGACTCGGTGTTAGCATCGATTGTGATGTTTGCTAAGGCCCTCCAGTCCGCCGCAGATACTATGATTCGTGAAAGCGAGAACTGCATTGCGAACTTTTCAGTCCTCCAAGGACGACTGTCGGCCGAAACTCTTTTCATGTGGTACCGTCGTTCGATTGCCCAGAGTGAAATGATTAGAGAGTCGTTGACCCAGCGGATTGATCCAATCCTACAACACAACCCTCATCCAACCCTGGTGGCTTCGATTGCATTGGTGGTGAATGCCCTTTTACAGTCGCATGTAGGATTGGTTACTCTTGCTTTACGTTTGCACGAGTCAAAAGGCATGGCGACAACGTCAAATGAAGCTGCCGAGCTTTCTCCACTTGAAACGCAGCGTGAAGCAGCATGGGACGGAGTATGTGATACAGTCTTGCTACCTATTCTTGTGATGGAACGCATTCTTGAAGGTAATCCAGGAGCGTCTAACCCAGGCGTCACCCCGACCTCCGACGTGTCGAATCAGAACCTTTGCCATGTCAGACCCTTTGCACTCGCCCTGGCTGATTGCATGGAATATTTCGTGCAGCGTGGAATTCACTGCTTCAGTGACCGACCCAATTGGCTCAGCATCGTTCTACGTCGTGCATGCATATCATCAGTGCAGTATGTTGAGTCCCTACTAGGGAGCACAATCACGCCTGATTTAGATACCGTCCTATCTCCCAGTGAGATACTGATCCATCAATCAGTAACGATAGTGCTACCTCGGCTGGTGGCAACTGCAGCAAGGGTGGTGGCTACCTTGGTACAAGTAGATTCCTCGGCAGAGGATCCTCTGAGTGCCAGTATGAAGCTCAGACTTACTCTGTCATGCATTTCTGAGCTCTATCAGTGCGTGTCGGGCTCGGTCCTAGGAGCTTTAATCGAACAGCCCTACAGCCGAGCAAATTATTTGGCGCTGGCAATCGATGTTGTGGCTGTTATGATGAATGAGCTCTCTACTAGCATCAGGGCAGTGCGTGATCTACATGTACTGGAGGCACTAGAAGCACTCTTTCAGGTTGGAAATATCTTACAACTCGTAAACATCTGTGATTCGATGACTACACGTACCGCATCGCATGCTCCTCTGCGGCAATCCATCATACGCCTTTGGGATGTTTTCAGGGCGTTTAGTACTGCGATTGAGAGGCAAAAATCCAGTGATTATCAGAAGACAAGCACATCGTCAGCTTACGACCAGTTGAGTCGACTCCACGCCAAGCTGAGTGACCCTGTACCCACGCCGACCTATCTTGGGAATACCCTTGGTCAGCTCTGCGATCTGTCCACCAACCTCGCTTGGATTCCACGAGCCCCCGACGTCGTGAAAACTCTCTTCGAAGAAACGACATCTGAACTATGTGTGGCCTTGGGCAACCTCGTTCTGGACGCAACATGCACAGCGTTGCAGCTCAAGCAACACCATGCATACCCTACCGCCCAAGATTTTCTGGTCAGGCGTGGCGTACACAACGGCGCACTCGATGGATGGCTGCAGACCACGGTTGAGCAAGCGATCCTCGACCGATGTCAGAGGACACAAGCACAAAGCAGGGAATTGGCCCACCAAGGTCCGAACCAAACAAGACGCCGGTCATCGCGAGACTTAGTTGGCATTGAACTTGTTGCGTCTCCGCGACAAATGGTTTGCAATAGCTCAGCCCCCTCGCTCCGCCTCATGGATTGGCTTCTGTTTGCCCAGCATGGCTACGATGCTCCACACGGATACAACGCTATGGAAGGCTTGAAGTGGTTGACGGCCCTTGCTGCACTCTCCCCATCTTTAACAGTTCACATTTCGTCGACATTTGATTTGGAGTCTCCAAATCGTATTGCTGGCATTGCGAATGAATTGGCGTATGCGCTTGAGGCCCTCAGATATATTATTTCCCCAGCGGCATGCTGTCCCGAGGATTGGCAAATCTTTTCGTGCTTGGACGGGTTCCTTAACTCACCTACTCGTGGCGACGTAAATGACCGCATTTTGGTCCTAAGAGATCTCCTAGTGCCCCATGTCCTGGAAAACGATTCGGCCATCAATGCCATGGTCAGCCTCGCCCAGTCGTACAGCAGTATTCCCCGAGAATCGAGAACTTACGATCAATCGGCCCCTGACGAGACTCCTGACTTGAAGCCATCTCAATCCGAACGATCTGGCCGGAGAACTCCTATTGGTAATTATGATGCCGAGTTGCGCGCCCTGGGTGTGAAGCTACTCGACAGCGATGGTAGTGATTCTGAAAGTATTAGTGGTGTGAGTTTAACTGAGAAGAGCAAACCCACCCTTGAGAGTACTGCGTCTGAAACAGTAGCTGATTCCAACCGCTCCGATGAGATCGGAACGACAGCATTTGAGCTGGACATCACTGATACCGCGCGACCGGAGTCATCTCCTAGCGATGAAAGTGATGAAACAGAAACGCTGGATGAAGGCATTATCCGCAATATCGACGAAGTACAGGCAGAAGGTGACGGTTTTGATTCGGAAGGCTCGAGTTGTCGAGCCGAGTATCCAGCAGGCAAGGCCTTCAGCAAGTCACCGATGAAAGATCTACTGAAGGCAGCTGGACCATTCACTCCATCGAGAAGGAGCGTCTCAGGACTAATCGCGCATTCATTTGTACCAGCGGATGTACCGAGAGAGTTGTCGCAAAGAGCGGAAGACACATCAGATGGCTCATCGGAGCTTGACGTGATAATACGGGAAGACACTGAGAGTTACCAGCCAAGTCTTGAGCAAGACTCGATCTATCCGCTCCCAGCGCGCACACAGGGATTAGGGAGGCGCGACGGAGCCGAGTTGCTAGCGCGGCTTCCTGAAGCCATTCGGCGGCGGTATAAAATGGGTGAGTCGGATTCGGTAGTTAAGACCTCAATCCCTGAGCTCGCTGCTGCATCCCAGAAACCCAAACGACCCCGATCTTCCATATTTTCTCGACATCCGAAGTGTGAGTCTTTCACTCAGACGGGTAGTGAGTCTCAGGAGGTCTCAGATGATAATGAGAGCGAAATCTCACAAAATGATGCTGTATTGGAGTCGCCACTAGGTGAGAGAACTTCTTCAGGAGAGAGGGCGATACCTCTCATTCCAAGGCAGAATCAGAAGCCAGCAGACGTAAATGCTGTTCCCAAGCCTCGTTCGAAGACTGCGCGCCCTCGAACAGCCGGCCCACAAAGAGCGACTCGTAATCGTGACATTGGAAATGAAGATGAAGATGTTCTGAAGGCCGAGCCGTCCTCAGAAGCACCCATGGATATCCAAGCAACTCTCCCCGAATCAAGCACCCCACCAAGTCTTCGTACACCGCCAGATTCTATTCCTGACGCCCATATTGAGGAGCTCCCACCAACACCGTCGGCTCCGCAACCCTCGCATCCTTCGGGTGATTCGGAGTTGCGGTCTGTTACAGAGCTCCATTCCGTGCCGTCTCAACTTCATCCTCCGCCAAGCGCGATGGATAATGCGTACTTGACACGAACTATTGCCCAAGTAGTCACAATGATCCTTCATAATCAGTTTGGCTCGGATGCACAGGCAGTGCCAAGCCTTTCAATCACTGATCGGAGTGATGACTTAGATTCTCAGCAAATCCGACATGTAGCTCCGCCTCATCAGCCTCATCTTCAACATCCTCAACTTGAACCAAGTGCACCCTCCCAGTCACAGCTTCAGTTCCAATTGTTGTCACGGGAACAAAATGATGCAGCTGAGCTTACATCCCAGACATCTGTTCAAATGCCAACACCTCCGCGAACATCCATGGTAAAGACATATGAGTCATCTCCACCACGGGTACCCCTTCCGGCCTATGGACATGCATGGACACAGAGGTATTTGGACCAACGAGCTGGCGACTCTAACCATGCACCTCCTGGAGGAGCCGTGGATACCACGCGCCATCTGACTGCTTTGAGTCCTGAGTATTCGCTGGACAAGGTTAGGTCACGTCTGATGATCCATCAGGGAATGCTTACGCGTCTCGCGAGATCACTCAACCTTCAACCGGCCACGGAAGATCTAAACAGTGGTGTATCAGGAGCAGAGCTAACTGCGGATGCCCACCTGACCACCTTGCGAACTGCTGATGCGCTACACACATCCGAGCTGTCATCCTCACTCCCAACTCCCTCGTGGAAGACTCTCCTTTCAGCTTCCAAAGCCCTAGGAAAGTCCCATTTCACTGATCAGGGACACTCGGAGCAGAAGCTTGATCCACAGCGCACACTTTCTTTGCGCGTCAAAGAGTTATTACAGCCCGCTGTGGGACGTCACCAAGAGATCCTCACGGAGGGGAACAGTCCTCAACGATCTTCCCCATACCGAGTGGCCCCAAATCGTGACCGAGAACCAGAGAACGACCCACTTGGGAGGCATGCGTATTATCGGGCCAAGCTCAACTTGGCTAGCACAGGCCCGACTAGCTCCGAGGTCGCAAGCGAACCAGCAAGCTTTTCAGCGCGAATCCTCCGCTCTTACTTGTACTCGGGGCGATCAGAGGATGATGAGTAAATGCATGTTCAAAGAGACACAATGGAGGGTTAACTCTATTAGTGAACTTTCGAGCTTATGCTGGCAGGTAGACATCGATATTGAATCCTGTAGCTGCGGCAAGCTTGCGCACATCGTCTAAAGGTACTGTACATAAAATACGAGCATCATTCAGTGGATCATCTCTGGATCGTGCACTTGCCCAGGCCAATGCACCAGCAGACACTAATAGGCCAATCTTGCTAAGAAGTGCATCGTAAGGCAGACCAGCAGGACCATCTAGTTTGGAATCCGCGGTGTACAGAGGGGTACCCAACCCAAATGGCAACGACGGGGGAATCCCGATATCGTGGAGACTAATTGGAGCCGATTCCAGAAGGGTCTTTTCTTTGCGAGGCCGATCATCAAATAGTTCTTGAACCCCAGAGTCGGAAATGGCTGCAAAGATGTTGAGCAATCGCTCAATAGTAAAGCTTTGACCTGCTGCGAGGGTTGCAGGGAGAGGTGCACCGGCTGCAATGCCCTGGTCATTTTGAAGTGCGGCTGCAGCTAACGTTTTGCGTCGATTTCGACGACCACCCTCGTTTGCGAAGAGGCGCGTGTCGTCCTTTGAGCGTGAGTATGCAGCTAATGCGGCAGCAAAGATGAGGTACTTGGCAACTTGTGGAAGCTCCAGTAGTGACGGCAACGAGCTAACAGAAATCATCGCATTACTTTGGGCGAAGTCATTCTGCGCGGAAGTCATACTATCAGCTCGAGTATTCGCTATACTCAGTGAAGCAGAGCATGAAGCTGTTTCGTTTGAAACTGAAGTCCCCGACTTGATCTGGGTTTGCACGAAGGGCAGTATCACGTCGTGAAGGCACTTAGGTGGAGGAAGTGGAATTTCATGGAACATCGCACCTTTCACTGCGGATCGGCTCGATGGGCGAAGTTCGGCGAGCACGGTTCTAGGAAGCGATGTGAGCGGTAGAGTAGCGAGCGTGCCGCTCTGATCAAAGTCGCTCGTTCCTGAGCTTGCTCCAGATGCACCAGTTGACTGACTGATGCAGTGGCTCAGGATATGCAGCCCCAAGATCGCGGTAAGTGCCTTTGCTGAGTGTGTCATTTCCAGCAAATCACGAGTCGAGTGATACAGGACACCAACCACGTAGGCGCAAAAGATTCGGAGTACCGGCCTCGATAAGATGTCCAGGATTCTCAACACCGAAGGGCCTACTGGCCGACCGGTAACATTCGTAGGCTTCGTATCGAGCAAGTTGGGATCTTTACACTCCACTTCACGCTGTTGTTCCACATCTGCGGAATGCCCTCCTACAAACCACTGTAGAGCGAGCTGGACATCTTGTGCCATTCCAGTGCTCAGCCCTAAGTTTGAAACTAACAAATCAATAAAGTCAGGATTGCTCATGGCAAGCCTATGAAACAAGATGCGCTCAATTTCATGCTCCTTATAGGCTGGGAAGTGAACCTGCAGCACTGTAGAACCTTTGAGAACAACCTCAACGTCCGGCCAGATGCCAGTCGTGATGAGGATGATCGGCACAGGTCGATTTGCCAATTCACACAGCTTGGCAAGATTGGCGTATACAGAGATGTCGTTACATACAGCCGCTAGCCTCGGAGCGTTGTCCACAACAACAGCGAACGGTTCATTTGCTCTCAGTAGCTTGGTCGTTTGCAAGATCCGTCCGACGTCTGAGAACTTATTGACTTCAGCTACAGCGAGCGGTACCTCTGATGCAGGCACGGTTAAACCAGTGGAGTCACCCGGTCCAGTCAGGCTTGTCACGAGGTCGCGCACGATACTTTGAAGCATTGCGCGCTGGCTCTGGACCACGGTCGCGTTAACGTATGCATAACGGATTTTTTGGTGACGCAGAATGCCCATCACGACACCTGTCTTACCAGTTGCAGGACGGCCATACACGTGAATCACCGCGTTCAACGGAATGCTTGGGTTCAATAGCATCTCGAGTGTCTCAATTTGAGTGATTCGGCAGGGCCAGGCCTCCACAAAGGCTGGGGTCTGCGAAGGCAGCATATTGCGCGCGTTTCAGGGGCGACCACCGGTATCCTAGTGGAGTACTGTCGAAAAAGTGCACTGATATACAATAATAAATTGTCAAAACGAGTGGCACTCTTGTGCACACCTATAATCCAGGAATTCGGAGAATCAGGAGTTAGCCGACTTGTTGCATACTTCAGTCCTTTCTCAGTTTTGCTGTTGAGCCACAAATCTGTCAGTCCCGCGGTAGGACGCTCTGGCCAGTGCAGAACTACCAGCGCAGTGATCCTCGCTCCCTCTTAGTGAGTCTCCTCAGTTTGCCACGCGAAGTGAGGTCTTGGGCGGATCTAAATTCACGATTCCCGGGTTACTGGATCTCGTCTGGTGGTGACTGAGTAGGAGTGGAAATATGTGGAGAGGGTCCATGGAGCCGGGTGCGGGGGATTGTGCCTTGTCTTCAGCCACAAGCACCAGTGTCATACTCATTATCGAGCCTCGTACACCCTCATCTGACGTGCTCCCTCAGCCATTCGCTGGCAACATGGGTGTGGGCGGCGTCATCGCCATGAAGTGTTGCGCACTAGCCATATACGCACTTAAAACCTCTATTTACCCTCACAGCTGCGATTCCATGTGCTCTCACTGATCATAACAGACCTGGTTGAGGCGCCCGCCAATTCTGAGACCACGACAAGCACTGACGTATACTAGAATACCGAAGGTGCACGTGCGGTTCAAGCGCGTCATTCAACAGCATTCACCATGCTGGAGCGATTGATAGGCCCCATATTGCAGCAATATCTCTCTGAGTATGTCGAACTAGACGCCGAGAAGCTCAAGCTGGGTCTATGGAGTGGCAAGGTGGAGCTGAGGAACGTGCTGATTAAGAAGGACATCATTGATTCCTTGAATCTACCGCTAACTCTTGAGTATGGCGTGGTGGGCTACCTCATCATTTCATTCGACTGGTTACGACTCTCCAGTGTGCCAGTCCGAGTAGAGATCGGTGACATTTTCGCATTGGTGCGACCACGTGGCGTACGAGACTGGGACGAGAATGACGCACACGAATTCTTCCGCCAGAAGAAGCGGAAGATCCTCGACGAGGCACTCAAACAGTTCTTAAAGCGACACGAAGAGAAGATGCAGCAGGCTTTGGCAAGCGGATTGAACTCGCCTTCCTCGCTGTCCGCAAACACGGAGGTTGACCATTCCGACCCCAGTATGCGATACAATTCAGGGAGAGGCAGCGCCCAAACGTTTGGTTCCGACTTGGGCTTGGTTGCGCTTGTGCTGAACAATTTGCAGGTAGACATAGCAAATGTACATGTGCGATTAGACGCAACAAATCCAGAGGAGACGTTATTCGAGGGAGACATTCCATCCATCCTAGGTGATCCCAATGGCTCACAAACGAGCGGCCAGTCACAAGTAGACTCGATTTTTGGTATATCTGGTCAAGCTACTGTACAAAAGCTTCGCCGAACAGAGCCTTATTCGAGCTTCACAGCCGGAATCACTGTGAAGTCAGTGAAGATGTCATCCACGGATGCGCAAGGCAAGCCAACGTTTGTAAGCCGATCTGAAGAGAATGTCTACAAGCGTCTTGAGCTAATAGGCTTAAGTGTTTACCTTGACGCTGGTAACACTGCGCGGGCAAGGACAGCGCGATTGAAGTCTGCTCAACTTATCACTCAACTGGAGAGGAAAGAATCCTCCATCCTCAAATTGAAGGAGAAAATCGAGGTCCTAACGAAGCGGGTTGCCAACTTGGGAAAAGCAAGAACCACCGACCCCATGCACACAGCGGATGCTCCGCAGCAGGACTCTGACGAGCTTGATGATAGTGAGGATGAGTCCGTGATTTCTGATGAAATCCCCTCGAGCGATGGTAGCCTTCATTCCAAAGACTCCGAGCTAATGACTTCTCAGCATTCGATCCGGTCTAATAAGTCGCGACGCAGTAGTCTTGGTCGTCCATCAGATCGACTCTCCCAGCATCGACGCCGGGTATCGCTTCAAGCGAACCTCTTTGATGAATCCACCTTCGAGTCATACTCCTCAAACTCAGGCTACGACAAGCCGCACTCAGCGATAACTCAGCAGCAGCGAAGGGCTCTTTGCCAGCCGCCAAAGCGTGCAGATTGGATCCTTAATAATTGCTCAGGCCGTGTATTTGTGCGCATCTTTCAGGGGTCTAACAATCCTGAGGTCCCAACATTATCTCTCCATGTTGATCTGGATCCGTTGGACTTCGCCGTATCTTCATCTCAGTTACGAGAAATCACGTACCTCTCTGGTAATCTCGCGAATTATGCAGATGCAATGCGCCATGCACCCTATATAGCGCCACAGCGCTCACCGTACGCCGAGCCTAGGAAGTGGTGGCGCTACGCTATCAATGTTGTTCGCGAGCCCATTCGTCGCAAGCATCAGCGACGGACTATTGCGTTCATGTACAAGTTCCACACCGCATGCAAGCAGTATGGGGCTTTGCATTTGCAGCGTCTCTCCGGCCAAACGACAAGGATTGAGGAGAACGCACTATTGGACATGGAGGATGAGTGGGATGTTGAAGATATCCTCTATTTCCGTGCGGTGGCCGAAGAGAAATGGGCCTTACAACAAGTTGTCAAGAAACTAGAAGAGATGCGCAAGGCTCGTCATGGCAAGTCTTCCCGACCATGGTATCGTCTGGCAGCATCATGGTTGACGGGAGGCACTTCTGACACGGCTATGCAAGCCACAGGCTCCGCCTCGCTTGCTTCAGCCGCGGCAGATGCGCTTGAACGACTCACCTCAAAAGATTTGACTGATGTTGAGAGGAAGATATTAGAAGGTGTTGTAGGAACTCAGGCCATCCAAGAACTTCTTACAATGGGCTCAACACCAAGCAACCCTGATGGCGTAGGTCTGCTGCACCAGCGTACAGCTGTGAGTATCGCGAATGAGACCCTGGCTTCGCTAGGGACTGAACACGGCAAGCCTGATACAGCTGACGGTGACGACAACCCCATCACTGTTTATCCATTTTCGGTCACTGCCACAGTGTCACGACTTTCTCTCTCTCTTCGTGCACCGAGGCGCGTGCTTGTCTCAGGCTTGGTGAGAGCAACTCCTTCACTTCTTCTTCGAACCAATCTGAGATCCCCTTCACCAAGTCAACAGACTGACACGTCTCAACTACGACAGGACCGACCAATCCAGCCGAGTGAAATGGACGATTCCAAGCCTTCAGGCATTGGATCGGCGTTGACATCACCATATCTGTCCACCTACATGCGACAACGCTCACTTGCTGGGGATAAAACACTACCACCGCGGCCATCATCGCTTGGACGTTCAGACCTTCCGATCTCTCCTCGCCCCAATCCCTCCAAGGCTAAGCAGATACCGCAACAGGAATCCCTGTTAGGTGAGCAACCAATCGTGGTAAAGTATCTTGCCAGGATCCGTCGGCTTAAGTCTCGGCTTCTTGCTGAGGAATCCACAGCAGTGTCACTCGAGCGGGATGCCAGGATGCTGCAACAATACGCGCGTGCGATCATAGACGTGCCGCTCCTGGAGCTCTATATGCTGGGGCTCTCCTTAGGCATCATTCAGTCGTCTGCAGGAGAGACCGCACTAGAAATGGCCCTGGATTCTGTGTATGCTGCCACTCATTCAGAACTAGGTCGCGCCTTCGCTGCCGCTACACGAGAACGCTGGAGGGGCGATTTACAACAGTATCTCACTTCATCATCACTTGCGCACGGCGTATTTTTCCCTAATGTTCCGAAAGTTGCATCGCTCTTTAAGTCTGTCGTTTGCCCTCGCGGGCTGTTAGAGCTAGACCACACTGCAGCTAATACCGTGGCAGATACTGTATGTCGAGCGGCGCTTGCTGAATTTTATCGTGCGAATCGCGTTGCCACGCGACCTCCCGGACCTCCCAAATCACATACCTCATCCGTGGGTCAATCAGCCAGCGTGAACATTCCTGAGGCACTTTTCGTGAAGACGCTCGCTAGTGCGAACGCTTCATCCGTCATCGATCCCACACTGGAGTTTGCCGATGATGTTGACAGCACTTTCGAACAGCCCCAATCGCGCGCAAACACTCTATCTCGTGAGATTTCCATCGACGTAATTGAGGAGTCAAGTTATTCAACAGCCGGCGCAGCTTTACCGTCACTGCTAATAATTCGTCATAATCAGCGACAGAGTGCTTGGATGGGATTTGATGACCATTGGTTTAGTTTTCTGAAACTACCGCAGATTAAATCTTTCTTGCATCGAGATGCCCCACAACAGGAACAAGCGCGGGCTTCTTCCACAAAGCACACACCACTCGCGTCATTATTCCACTCTTCGTCCGTGTTCACTGGTAATCTAACAGATACGGGTCACCATACCGGTCCAGAGAGCTTGTCACTGTTTAAGCTTTCACTTATTCATCGCGTTAATCCTCACCCCGACCAAACTCACTTGGACCTAGCAGTGGCTATGCAACCGCTCGACGTTGTTTTTTCATCCGGCCTAGTTCAGGCTCTTCAAGCCTTCATGGATGATGTGAAGGTGCCATTAAGAACAAGACCGTTGACCACCCATGTGATGGAGCGAGAGGAAATGTCAGGCCCTCGAAGGTCGGGTGACAGAGGCTCAGCTGTCACAGCGATCTCCCCGCCTATTGCGACTGAGCCTGCTGCGAGCCAGTCTGCAAGACTAGCTCCAGTTGCGCCGACCAGACCAGCGCCCAAGTCGCATTTTCGTCAGCTGAGCAGAACTCCAGCTCTTACGTCTCAACACCACGAGGGTACAGCTCGAGCAAACGTAAGTGACGATGAGTTCGAACTGGATCCCGGTAGTCCAATAATCCGACAGCCAACCCAGTCTATAGCCACGCACGAAACACCCAGCCTTTCCACAAACGCCATTTCAAATAATGAATTGAGTTCGGTAACAGTTGAGGAGCCTGAATCCGAGTTTGAGGATGATGATGAGGACTTTGAAGATGATGAGACCTATGAGGATGAAGACGACGTTTCGTTCGAGGACGACGAGGTGCTGGGCAGTACTCAATTCGAGTCAACAGCTCATCTTGAGGACCAAGAAACATCCTGGCAACGACGCAAGGGCGCATCGCATAGAGCATGGTCTCTGGTTCAGCAGGCAACACAAGCTGCGCTTGCTGATTTGCAAGAGAAAACTCGCAAACAGCTAGTGGAACTCGAGAAACGGAGGATTCGGCTGCGTCTTGATGTTGTACTTCACGCGCCGACTGTCCTTATTCCTCACGCAAGGTCCGTTGTTGACGACGTTGGCGCCGTTCTAGCTGTATCATTTGGCCAGTTGACCGTCAGATCAGGCAATATTGCCGTTGTTGGTGATCTCCATAATGCCTTGGTTCATGAAGAGGAGAAGCAGGGCGAGGAAGCAAAAGCGAGGCCATCCGGACCGGACCAGGAAGCCTTGCCAATGTCTGTTCGCAAGACGCCTCAGATCACCGACACTACACCCCGTCTACCCAAAATTCAGCCGACTTCGATTAACATGAGCGGGTTTAAAATTGGACGTGATGTCACAGACAGCTTTTCAGATGAGGATGAAGAGTTCTGGGATTTGACCGAGGATCCCGACGTCACAGGCTTGGACCAAGACCCGACTCCCATTGCGCCTTCGGCACCGTCGAACCCTCAGATGCACCCTATTGAACCGCATCAGCAACCTCATCGACTCAGAGAAGAAATCGACGAATCTCTGGATGTCGGAAGTCTTCGCATTGAGACAATTGAACAATCACTTAGATCTCGCCATCTTTTCGATGAATTTGCATTGAGCCTGAGAGACTTCTCTGTTGCCCTAGTTCCGCTCTCCTCGTTTACAATTGCGCACCAGTTAGGTCTTCTTCAGTCATGGGCGCTTGATGAGAAGCTCAGAGAAAATGTAGCAGATGCGCTGGATCGTCGATCTAATCAACAGACATCAACCCATAACCTCAATGTCGAGGTAGACGACGATCTGGATGAACCTGGGAGCGAGACTACATCCTTCTATAGCTTGCCAGAGAGTGTAGGTGGCTTTGACTACATTTCGGCTAGGACAACGCCGCAACATATTCCGCCCTCTAAGTATGTTCCTCTCCGCGCACTTCCTCCAGCGTTACGAAGCCACTCCGTGGCTGCCCTCACACCAGGATTGGGAGTCGTGGGCTCCGCGATCCCGAAGGACACATTGCTGTACTGCTGCGATCTCGCTTTCCAACATCATAAGCCCATAGTGGCTGATTTAGGTCTTGATCTTAACATTCTCGTGTCGCCATTGCCCGAGAATGAAGCGTTACCTCGTCTCGTTTGCGCAGGAGCTACCCGACCTGCTCAGCTTTATTTGACGTTATCGCATTATGAGCGCTTGATGGCAATTCTGCGGTCAGTTCAACAGACCTTACAGGCAACCGAACCGTCTTCTCTGCCTGTGACTGTATCGGATAATGTATTGCAGCCCGACGCAGCGCGGGTAGAGTCGCCTACCGAGTCTCAACCTGCAGATCCTCCACAGAACCTTGTGTCTACCTCTCGTATTCTTAGCCGAGTTCTGGTAACTACGGTCGCTCTAGATATTCACCTGGACGACACCTGTTCGGTTGTTCCCAACGTGCTTCTCAACACCCCCCACTCTGCAATTGCTGTTGCAACTCTCTCTACGAGTCCAGTGCCTATGCTTCTCGATTCGATGCTAACTGCTGCCGCAAGATCTTTTGAGCGAATGCAGCTTATCTGCTATCGCGAGCTAGCTCGACAGCTTGCATCCACGGTGCAACCAAATGGTGTGATGCTGCAAAACTCGGTACAGCGCTGGCTCGAGCAGAGCGTACTTCATCCTAAGCTTACGATGGATATTTCTCACCGTGCCCAGGCTGCAGTCCGGTCTTTATTTGCGGGTCGGTTTGGAGGTAGTCCTGAAGCAGGATTGCCGAGTGCACTAGGCCCTGTGTGTGGTTCCACGTTTTCCGAAATCTCTCCTCATAACTCCTTCGCACAGGCGGAGCTACTCCTGGGGTCATTGCTCCTGAATGCCTATGGACGTGTCGCCCTGAGCAGCGGCACATCTTGTCTCAGCACACAAGCCGACCGAGTTGCGCTCCCATTGTACATGACACAGACTCAGATTCCTGTCCTATCGCTTCTTGGAGATGCATCCGCCACCCCGCTTAATCTTCCAGCGTCACGTCTGCCTTTGTCATATTCAATGTCAATTGCAGCAGCCGGAATGGATCCGGTTCGAGCGGGTGACTTTGCAGCGGCACTTAGCAAGAGCAATGCAGAATATTTTACAGCATCCACAGCAGATACCAGCTTATCTGAGTCTCAGCACCCGAATGCTTCAAGCTCACGGCGCACGCTACTCCAACTTAAACCCATGATTGAATATTACTCTGATCAGGAGCTCGATTGTCCGGAGCTATCGTCAAGCTTGAGAGCTCAGGGAGATCAGAAGGCGAATGCCTCAAGACATAGGCTTATGATTAGCAGGGAAGAGGTCTTTTCTTTAGAAATCCAATTCCTTCTGCGACCACAACATGACAGCTTCATACCTCTTCCTCGACTCTTCACACCCCACAAAGCTCCTAGGTCCAATAAGCTGAAGCTTGTGTCAGTCAATTTCTCAGGGCTTTTGTTTGATTTAGCAAAATCAGACCGGCAATTGCGTGTTGGGGTAGTCGTCAAGTCTATTGAGATTCAGGAATGCCTTCGAGGAGAGAATCAGTATTTGCTTACAACTACGTCCTCTACAGCATTGCGTAAAGATTCGCTCGAAGACCAATATTTCGTTCGTGTCCTCTATGATAGTCGCATCGTGCCTCGACCGCAATCCTCCACTCATGAAGCCGCTGACCGTGAGAACGAAGCATTCGACATATGCGCGCAATTGCGCGATCACCTCACATGCGCGAGTTTGTTCGTTCGTTTCAATGAGTTACACGTAACCATCAACCGTGAACTGATAGCGATCCTTCTGTCGTTTTTCTCCAATGGATTTAATAAGCGCTTAGCTGGCCGAAGTTCAGGCGATACGCTTTCACCTCTCTCGTACACGGTGCCGCCTCCCCTTTCCTCTCACCTTTCCTTGATGAAGGAAGCATTCGCATTGTATGGTGTTCACTACCCCTTCCTCGTTGATTGCTTAGGCCTATATTACCTTCCTTCACCCATCACTGCTCAGACAGCACCATATCTGACTCACGCGACTATTCGTGGCCGAGAGCGACTGACCGTTGTGCATTCGGGTCTCAATCCGGAGCACATTGCAATGCTTCGCATGCTCCATCAAACTCCTAGTGTCGGCTTTGCAACTGCCGTTTATCTCGGACTTTCGGTAGAACAGGCTCCGATCTCAGTGGCATCCCGTCTCGGGGACTTTGTATCTTCATCGGGAGTGGCAGATGCGGAGGTTACCGCATCAGATCTCGCTGCAGCCGCCGCTGAGGTTGCCGCAATGAGACAGGCAGCTCAGGGTCAAGACTCGGATCGAGAGTGGGCTCGAGGAAGCAGGGACTCGAATAAGCCACTATTATCCTTCCCTACGACTCCGGAACGCAGGCACTCTGGGTCAGAACTCGTGCAACCATTGAGTAGCCGCAAAGGCCCATTTACTTACAATGGTAGACTAAGAACCTTACTCGTCTCAAGGCTTCGCCAGACACTCCTCTTCACGCCATATATGTTACCCCTTGCCCAGATTGCCTCAGAGGGTGACGCAACGTTAATTGACACGGGCATTGCAAGCCACGGAGCGTCACAGGTAGGTCATATTAGGTCACAAAGTGCCATCCGAGAGACCCTGTCAAGATCCAGTGCTCCACGAGCAACTCCCATATATGGCACGATGCCTGCGAAACTTAGCTCAGATATAGCAGCTCACCACCATCTCGATTACATCCAAGAGGAAGAAGGGTCAGTAGGTGCAAGTAGTGCTGTTAGGAGCGATAGGACAGCATTGACCACCACTCCTCACCTCACTCGAATGCCTACGACTGAGAAAAGGGCCATGGGAGAAACAGGGGTAGGTCCCCATTTCGGAGCCGAGGTCCCAATCGAGTTTGAAGATATGGTACGATTGTGTATGTATCCAAATTCTCCTTACTATCCTGAATACCCGCGTCGCGATTCCATGGAATTACCAAAGTATCTGCAAGACCTTCAGGCCATGTTAGACCTTGCTTCAAGAGCTAAATTCCAGGGCTATACCGTGAGTGGCACTCGAGCAACTCACCAAACTCATTCATCATATTCTTGTGCACCACGAATTGCAATGCCCCGGCTGGAGCTCCTACCACAAGAAATACGACGAGATATGCCACCCCACATTCGACATGCCATCGAAAACCATCGCACTTACGACCGCGGCGCGAGTTCGAGCATGAATCAAGGCCTGGTAGAGCCTTCACTTGCAGTATGGGCGTGGATCCGTGATTGGATCCGAGTGGAGACAGCCAGGCTCGCACAGACGGCATGGCTCGATTCGATGTGTACAAAGATTCATGCAATTGACGGTGTTTCGCTGGCAGCTAAGGCCCTGCAGCGCAGAGCGCGGGCAGGTGCGAAGCCGACACAGTTCACTCCTGGTTACCCTTACGTACCTTTCCTCTCACGTGGTCAGCACACTAAATCACTACCTGGTACCTCTTTTACTAGAGTAAATGACCAAGTGAAGAAACGCTTAGATGACTCCCAGCTTCGAGCAGCTCTCGAAGACGCTGAGATTCTGGCAGGATCGCTCAACATCCTTCACTATTCAGCGCTCGAACGCTACTCAGTTCTTGAGGCAATGGGTTTGATTCCTCCTCTGGCTCCCAGAGGCTACACAACCACTCCATACCTCTATGTCGCGGGATTACGACCATTAGCTACTCGCTCGGATACCACACCCTCGAATTTCCCAAATGCCACTGCCTCAGGGCTAGCAGTTCGTATATTTGCGCCGGTAACTCTGTACTTCAGTGGGAAGTTCGAGGCCCTCTCCGTCACACTCTATGATGAAGACAGCGGCGCTAGACTAGCCCATGCTAAGATCTCCATGGTAAGTCTAGACTTCGAACAACGTGGAGATGACATCATGAGGGTACGTGGTGAGATTTCTAACTTGTCGCTAGTAGATGCAAGAGGGCTCTCAGATGCCGATTTGGAACATGTTGATAGCACGGGCTTTGCGATGTCCCCTGAGGCTCGCACTGTAGATGCGGATGAATTGATCCGTGGCGTTCAAGGGGAGATCTCAGGATCTGGCATGCCCGAAGCTTCAGAATCCCTAATCTCCCGGGCGATTGCTCCATCGCTCGCTCGACCTGTCCGTCTTCCCATGTTTTCTAAGCGTCAGGAGCTCTCGAACACTCCCCTACTCTCGTTTGAGGTTGCTTCGTTCTGCTCGTATCTTGCAGATGCGAAGTCTCAACGAGTATATGAATATGCCCAATCTCTCGACTCATCTGGGCCTCACTCGTACTTCGTTGTAGCTCCGTCCTTTACCGCAACGACGTCTCGATCCCAGTCTAGAGACGAATACGAGCATCCCTTCATGGTTCCGGAGTCTCAGGCAGTCCGTCGCGAGAGCTTGATCACTAAGGATCTATGTGTGGCTGCAACGCTCAGCTCGGTCCGATTCCTTGTTAACTCAGACTTCATTGATGAACTTGCGAAGTGGTTCTCTGCTGGCCTGCTCACGATTGTGGCCGATGCTCAAGATTTACTTGCTTTTGGCCAGTTCAGTCATGTAACTCCCTCTAAGTTGGCACAAGATGCCACTCGCCTCTCAACACACCACTCTTCTCGCGGTGATAATACTACCATCCATGGCGGCCTAGCTCACGCGTTTGATGCGTCTGAGGTTGATTCAAGAGCAAGGTCAGACAAGGACGCTAAGCATCCTGCACCATCGGACGAGGGAACATGGCATGGCGGGCACCATGAGCCCACAGTGGGTATCAAGGCAGAAAGCACTCGTGAGGATTTGTTGGAGCATGAGGGGCTATTCACAACTATCTCCAGCTTACGCCATGCCCTTAGCACGCAACTTATCCGTTTCAGGATTCAAATTCAAGCGCCTTTGATTTTGATCCCGGTGAAGTCGAACTCTCCGGCCTTACGTACGCTTGCGAAGAGGGCACAGCTCGAGCAGGCGGCGTATAAGCGATACCTCCGCAGCTGGCTCGACCGAACGAGACAAAGACTTCGATCGGATAATGATGCTTGCATTACAGCTAAGGATGCAGCAACCTCCCCGAAACCCGGTACTGAACGAGATATCGAGCAAGAGCCACCTCTCGACTATTCGGAATTCTTTGTGGTCGATCTTGGGACTCTTTATGTATCGAACTTGTACACACTGTCAGAGTTGCCCTATTCAATCGATCTTCTACCTTTTGTTGCGAAGTCGGCTGCATGCCTTGAGCGAGCCCCAGAGGCGGTGCACCTCAAATCGACAACGGATGTGGATCCACAGCTTTTGTCATTTCAGAGAGCCCCATCCACCTTACTTGGTTCACAGCCGATTGTCCCATCAGTAAGCGATAGGGATGTCTCAGGTCTGCTGCACTTCCCGTCTGAAACTCAAACATTTGCAGAGAAAACTCTCCTTCGGTCAAATGACCCACGAGTCGTCTTCGTCGCACCGTCTCTCGTCGAGTTCCCGACTACAGCCGCCCCAACTGTGGTGACCAGCTCTGCTACTCCGTGGCAACTTTCCAGCTGGATAGCACCCGCTAGAAGAGAGGTTCGCCTTCCAATGATGCGTGTACGAATGAATATCACAGCGCTTTCAATCCGCCGCTGCTATGCTGACTTGCGATACGGCATCAGCGACTTATCAGAAGATCCAACCACAGATGATGTGGCGACTAGAGGGAAACAAGAAAGGCTCGAGTCAAGAGGTATCGTGCCATTGCTGTACAAACTTCCAGAGCTCCCACAAAAACGAATTTTGGAGGACGTTGCCATCGGTGCGCGAGTTACTATGCTCCAGGGACCGTTTACCCCAACTCGGGTTGCCAGGACATCCGTGCACATCGATGTTTCACCGATTAGCCTCTGTTTGGATCCATCTGATTTGGGCTTCGTTTCCAGGATGGCCAGTGGTACGATCAATCCATTGCAGGCTATCCCGATGCGCATTAGCAATGAGGCCGTTACAAGCCGTGCCAGTGCATTCGCTCGTCGGGTACATTTGTTAGCTGGGTCTTCGATTTACCTGCTTTCGACTCATTGCATTCCTGAGGCCCAGGCAGCGGCGACAGCGTCCCTGATTGTGCTCTCACTGGCGCTCTGCAAATTTGACCTGGAGCAGTTGCTTCAGTCGAATAAGCGTGTTCTGCAGGAGTCTGAGTCTAGCCACAAGTTCCTGCACCTGCCTCGGGCGTTAGTCAAAGCCATCCAAGGTTTGCGACTCTTCCATATTTCGAGCATCACCCGTGCTATCGCCGAGGGTACAGTGCCGAGCGGACCGGCCCTCGCGCAACTACAAGCCGAGGTCGATAAGATTCGCGAACGCATGACAATGATGATCCGTTCTCAGAGGTTTGCTTCAACAAGAGCCGACTCCGACGCAGTGCAAACTAGCGAACTGTGGCTCAAGGCTGCTAATCCGTCAGAGGAGTACGACTTCCTCGCGCTCCACGATTCCCAGGGGTTGTTCGGTTTGAGTCAATCGGCACTGGAGTGCATCTGGAGCATCTTTGGTCTCTCCCATCCATGGTCCCGTTCGCTCAATGACCTTTTTGATGAGCGTCCAGTCTTACCCCAGCTTCTTTGCCAGGATGATATTCCGTCATCACCAGGTTCCGCTCAGGAGGATAAACCAAGAGGCACTGCAGCTGCCAACGCCTCTGGTGATGGCCTAAATGCGTTCGACGAAGCTTCTGATGTAGAGCAGTATTCTGATGGTTCTGATGTTGAACACGAAGATCCTGAGCGACAGCTCGGATCAGTAGAACATACCAGAATCGTTAGGCAGAGTGGACAGTCACCCGCTTCACGTCGAGGCCATATATACGACGCAAGTAACCAAGAGCACGACATGTTGCTAGAGTATGACGATTTAGACACCTCAGAAATTGTTGACACATACGATGAGATCGATGACGTCGACGAAGTGCTGGCGGATCTTGAATTGGATCTTGACACCGTGGCTGCCCTAGACCCTGAAACAGCAAGGTGGTATGAGGCGGCTCGAGAGCGTCGTAAAATGCAGCGTCTCAGACAGCGCCTCCAATTTGATGGTGAAGTAGGGGAGTCCGAGACATCTGAGCTTTCGTCATCAGAAGGGTATGACGAGCCAATCGCGAAAAGCCCCCCTTCAGATGCCCACACTAGTTCTTCAGCCGTCACGAAAGGTTCCGGGGTTGGTGATGAAGAGGCTGATGAATTTGTTGATGTCGAGGAGTATCGACCGACCTCGGAAATCAGTGGAAAGATATCCGAAGTTGCTACAGCTCATCAGCGACGTTTAAGAGAAAAACTGCAAGAACAGCAAAGTAAGCTGCTGCGCGTTACGACAGTTGATGCTGTCAAGCCAGCTTATTACACTACTTCTCAGCTTCCGCACACCGACGTTCCGCCAAGGTATGTCTCACCAATCCCAACAAACAGAGCGCAAGCGAGCTTGCCGATCACGTCACCTGGTCTCTTCCCTCGCGCGTTCGGTGTAGGTGGAACCCCTCTCCAAGTGGCTAGAACGACCTTCGCCTCGTTGAACAACGACCGTGGGTTTGCAGCCTTTCTGACTCCTCCTACGAGACCTGAGGCTACTCAAGACACCTCTAGGTTTTCTAGTCTTGGGGGCCATGTTCGCCGTCCTTCTCAGATGGATGCTCGACACTCAGGAATCCTATTGCCCCCACGCAACGTGGTTGGGCTCTTACTTAAATCAAGGGCAGCACGTGTCGCTCTTTCTAATTGCCAGCGAGAAATGGAGCTTGCCTCCGAAGCTCAGCTGTTCTTAGATTGGATTGGACTAGCCATCCCTCCTGAGTATCTAGGGAAGCAACCCGCAGGTGGTACTCCCACTCTCAAAGATGCTGCCCAACGACAACATTTGAGACAGCAACTCATTCGATTTGCTGCTACGACAACGGTTGGACAAGTTCGGGATTCAAACAGGGTTATTGCGGAACATATAGGGTCGCGCCGTATGGCCTTGTACAGTGAGGAGGTGAGATGCCACGATATCATTGCCTTTTCAGTTAGGCTACTTCTTCGCACTGTCACAGTCGATCTGCAGCGATTGACTATATCTGCCTTAGAATCATCAGGGGCTGGGAAGCAGCCAAGCTCTCCTCAACACACCGATGCTATCGAAGAAGTTACAACCCTTGCCCCACTCTTCCGGTATCCGCATCTGGAGTGGGCAACTTCTCCGCTTGCTGCCGCTTGGGTTGCTTCGCTAAAAATTCCGTTAAAATCTCCTGCACTTGAGGCATCAACTCACACACTAGAGACCCCGGATGTCTCGCAGACGCCCCACTCAACTCCCTTCTCGAAAATTGGCAGTGCCTTCAGTCCATCACATTGGACCCAACGACACCATCAATCCCCACGTAGTGATGAAACCCGTTCGAACCCCGCTGCTACCATGGATGCATGGCCAACTGGATCTTCAAATGACGCGACGCATGCATATCGAGTGCGACGTTTTCGTCGTAACGAGTGTATTTGCTGTTTCCCGATACTGCCTCCTCGGTCATACGAGGCCTTCTCACGTTTGGAGTTCTCTCGCCTGTTTGTACAGCTTGAGCAGCGTGTCGGAGGAAAGGCAGCGATCGCGAAGTTTGCCCTCCGTGCTATTTCGCTTTTTGATCTGCGTAGTGACATTGCTCACCCATTGATGCGAGTGCTCCTTGGTCAGAGTGGAACAGCAATCAGTCGCAAGCCCGCCAAACGCAGAATGGCCGAGCTTGAGGAGTTAATCCAAGACACCGAATTTGTTCTGGAGGATGAGAGCGACGCCGAATCAGTGGAGGATTCCGATCTTGACGCAGAAGATGAAGATGACACGGTGTCATCGAGCAAATCAGCAACTTCAGCACAGTCCCTCACGTACCCGTTTAGTGAAAGTAGAAAGGAAGACCACTCCGCTCCTTCATCTGCCCATCCACTCGGTGAGGCTCTTCGTCGTGCCTCGCTAACGGGCCAATCTCTCGAGTTGGGTTTGATGTCGCCTTCATGGCAAGGGCCAGCTCTTGCAGACGTCGATGATGATTTGATGATTTATGATTCCGATTTAGAGTCCAGTCAATTCTCGTTTGCGTCTTACTCCGCGTCGGAACAAGGCTCATCCGTGACCCCAGACAATGACACTGACAGCAGAATCTCCGGTCCTGCAAGTCGAGTTACTGACGTTACTGCTCCCTTGATCCCCTTGGACTCTACCCTTGACGACACAAAGCCCCTAGAACAGGAGCAGGAGGAGCTCTATGATTTGTATTACTTGCCTCCTGAAGAGAGTGATGACGAATACTCTGTGACAGAGCTTGGAATTCCTGCACAGTTTGTCTGCGAGGAAGGAGAACTGGGCATAGCCCCCAATCTCGTTGCAAAGGATGTCTTCTCTAGTACAGTAGACCCTTCGCCAAAGGGACGATTAGATCTAATTCCCACGCCTAACCTGAGCGCGATCTTTGGCGCGTCGAGTGAATGTACTCAGCGAGTGAGCGAATTTGTAGCCGCCATTGGACAGGAGACCGGATCGATCGAAGCCTCTGGCAGTCGTGGGTCAAGCCACGAACGCAACTTTTATGATGAAGAAGTTTGGTATCTTGCTCTACCTGAGTCATGGTCTCTGATTAGCCCGCCGAGTTCCGTTCCTAACGTTACCCCTCGCAGAGGAACATCGGAGCGCATAGAGGCTGTCCACATGAGTCAGTCAACAAAAACTCGAAAAACACCCAAGCGTTCCAAGAAGCAACAGCTTGGGGCACATGATCCCCGAGAGAGGCTCATCGTTAATGGGGGCTCCGATGTGAGGAGCTCAACCGATGCGAGCCAAGTCCGGGAGGAGGCTTTAGGTGACTATACGGATGCTTCATTCTTGTCTGAAGTAGTACCGCCCCCACCACAGCTGACGGTAGCATTCGTAACAGAGCAGATCATTCCCATGCTAGTGGATGCAAAGATATCAGGACTCAAGCAGACAGGAAAGAATGCGCTAATTAAGGGCGTATGCACTCGCACCGATGTTACCATTACTCAGCTCCATCTTGCTGTCGCCCCTAGTAGTGTGGCATCTTGGCTTGAACAGATCCGCTCTATTGGTTCCCAGCTCACTGATGAACGTGAGCCGCCTTTCGATTCGAGCGATAAAATGGAAGCCTTAGCTTCGCCAGAAGCTCAGGAGTCTACCACCCTTCCTGAACTGCGCGGGGATCTTGCGGTGCTGGATGACTCGCGTTTACAAGCCAATGTCAGAATCTCCTCGATTAAGATCTGGTTCTTGAGTGACCCGTACACACGGTCAAAGAAGGCATCAACAACCACCACATCGGACGATACATCTTCCATCTTCTTCTCTGGTGGCTACACATATCATGACAATCAGGTCTCTTCTAATGTGAACAAGCAGACTAGTATTGCGCACATGGCTCAACTGAAAATCACGCATTTGACCAATGTTTATGCAAAGTACATGCAGGTTCCAGGTTCTCTTCTAAAGAACTGCGATCGCCGCAAGGATTATTTCTATGGTCCCACGGCGAAGCAGACCGCATTGCCCTCTCAGTATCACAAAGCGCTGGACTACTTACTGGGGCGTGAGTCTTATGATTCCGGGCGCACGACACCCCAAGCTCTCAACGTCGGAAAGGCGCTCTCCGCGGTTTCCTATCAGTTACCCTCTGGTTCGGAGGCACAAGGGAGTGTGGCCACACGCACTCAGCGCCAACGAAGCGTTGCAAACATGAGCCATGCCTCAAAGGCCACAAAACGAACGAAGCCTCATGATGATAATAGCGCCAACCGCGCAGCGAACGTAAAGACATTCGTTCCAAAGAAAAAATCGCAGCATGCTGGGTCTGCTGTACTTATCAATCCCCCTCTGCAGGCTCGAAAGCGCCTGTCCTTAGGCAATGACTCTAAGGCAGAGGGATTAAGTATACTTCCAACCGCGCTATTTCCTCCTACGCGAGGGAATGGCTCAGGACCTATGAATGCTTCCGCTAGCTCACAAATGGGTAAGGAGCCCTCAGCGACTACCCCCTTGCCGGATGTCTTGCGAACTCCAGGTTCATTAGGAAATCATGAAAATTCACCTCGCCGTTCCAGGCTCACCAACGCTTATGAGCGAGAACGTCTTCTCCGAGATCTGAGATATCAATGCGCGCTTGGCACCGCATCGCACCCAGATGGACGTTTGAATGCCTTGGTAATAAGTATGACAGTCTCGGTTTCCCTAGAGAAGTCCGATTCACGACTCGATTTCGGTATGCACCTAACGAATGTCCAGGTCTCTACATGCCATCAACTTCGTGCGATGAGTCTCGATCTTGAAGAAATCTCGCCAACCCCAGTGCGACTGTTGGATTCACCATTGAGCATTTCACTTACATTTTCGAAAACCACCTCGGACCAAGTCTTCGAAGTTACTGAGGCACGTGCCTCATTAGGTCAAGGAAGTCGTCACGCCAACACCAACGACTCAACCCGAGGCACAAATGCAACCTTTGCACTCTCCCATTCGCAGTATAGAGCATCTGAGACCCTCTATGAAATGGCTCTCAAGGCGAGTTCCACCCAAACCAGTCACGCCATGGGACAAGCTGCACCTAACCATGACTTCGACTCCGCTCCAAGCCCTAAGGTAAAAGCCACTCCATCTCAAGTACCATTGGGGGAGTCACACCATGAGACCAACGATGCCAACTTTGCAGCCGCCCCTTTGCTCTCCTATGTATATTATCAGCATGCATGTCCCAAGTTTTTCGCCGCTTTGACTCGCGCGGCTGATACTGTTGCACCCTCGAATGAAGATCCCGCGCAAAGGGATCCACACAATGAGCACTCACCTGATGCAGACATTTTGACCCAGGATCCTGTGGGTCCAAGTGAGATTCTGGCGGCTCCATCTGGTTCAAACGCTGAAAGCATCCATGTACGTCTGTCCATGAGCGCTTTACATGTATTCGTGTCGTTCCTACAGTTCTCAAACACGACTGCATTGCTTCTATCCTTCCTTACTCCATTCTCTCCCCCCACCACGGAGACCGCTGAGAACGCTGCAAATGTGCCCGCAGTGTGCCCCGCACCAACAGATTTCCTGACACGACAGGCACTACAATCCACGCCACTGAGCTTTTTGGATGGCTTCTCCGGCTCGGCTGTAATAGGAATTGATGGGATCCGACTTACGGTTGTGAATGATGCACCTGGGTTCTATGAGCCACTTCTTGTAGTGAGAATTAACCGTCCGGCTTTGACCATGCTAACTTCAGAGCCGCATGCTTCCAATCACAGGTCAGCTGTTAGCGCGGAATCCAAATTGATTTCTCTTGAACTTACCCTAGGTGTTGACTCATTTAATGGAGATCTTAGCATCTGGGAGCCGTTTATTGAAGATTGGCGCCTCGATATCGCAGCTACCCAATATGCAGTGCGATTTGATTCGCCATTCTCGCTCGACATGAACATTTCTGAGATTGCCCTTCGCAACTTGGCGAAAACAGCCAAGGCGATTACTGATCATTTTACGTTTGCATCGACAGCCTCCGAATTTAATCGCCAGCGTGATAAGATGGTGGAGGCTGAACTCAGGGCTCGGCTGTTGCGGTATGAGCTACGCGCTGCCATATCCTGGATGCACCTCGTACATCCGCTGTATGCTTCAATTATGCAATCCGAAAAGATCGTTCCCCATCGCTCATCATCTTCTCACACGCCTACAACTCAATCATCTGGTGTTGTGCCAACTTCTTCCACTGGCACAGGGGCAACAGCGGCGGTCACTCCTAGAAGGTCAATCGGTCGTCCAAGAGCGTCACTACCAAGTTTAACTCCCGCGGATACCCCGAGTGTGGTAGTGAACCTGCCTAGCGCTCTCAAATCGCAATCAGCAACCCGCAGAAGCATTGCCCCCTCCACACCTTTTAGTCCTCTTAGCCCGGAGGTGAGTCGAGAAGCCAAACTCACCGAACGGCAGGCGGTAAAGTCCGCCAGATCGGATGGTATGGAGCGAAGGCATGCAATAATACGGCTCCCAAAGGCCTCTATTCAAAGTGATAAGCTCACAATGAACTCTCTTGCGACAATTGAGCCAAGACTGCCACCATACCCGGCTTCCTTTTCATATCTGGCCGTACACAATCTCACAGGCATGCGCCTGCGCTTCTTGGTCCTCGATGACAACGTTGCTCCCACAGTTCTCGATGAGCTAGGCGCTGCAAAGGAAAAGCGAGCTAGGTATATCAAAGCGCAAGAACAGCTTCAACTAACTACGCAAATTGTGAAGGCGGCACACGCAACAGTTTCTACAGCTTTCCACAATGCATCCAGTCTCTTCGATCCCGCAATTGGTCTCGATTCTGTGTTCGAGGATAAACTGCGCGGAATTATTCGCGGTGCGGATGCGCGAAGCAACGTATCGGCACCCAGCTATGCAAGTGGTGGCACGATGGCTTCAAGTATCAAGAGTCGTAGTGTGTCCTCACGAGCGCGCTCGCGTATCTCTGGTCCTTCGAAAGCCGAAGAGAAAAAACAAGAAGAACAGCTCTTAGCACAACTCTTGCCGGGTGGCCACCGTCCAATCTCCGTTCCAGACGGTAAGAAGCGAACGATTAAGCTTCGCCACTATTTAGGGGCCGAGTCTCGTAATGCATCCCCAACTTTTGGAGGTTTCGACAATACGCTTCCTTCAGGCAAGGTGCATATGCAGGCAAACGAAGCTGAACCCTATGCACTAGGAACACTTGGAGCAGTTGCATCGGCGGTCGTGACAACAGCTTTGGCTACGCCTCATGCTCCATCTGATTCCATCACCGCCGACCATCATGACTTCGCGATTCGGGCAACGACTTCTAATTTGTTTGCGATGCCGGATGTCAGTTGTGCATCGCAATCGTTTGTACCCCATGGATCGGCCAAGGCATTGTTCCGATCTCCCGCGCTTGCGCTGCAAATTCAGGCTGACAACCGTTGGAGTGGATGGAAATCACTCCGCAGGGTAGATGTAGCTTGGCTGGTAGCTGCACTGAGCGCTGAGGCAGAAAGGCAGAAGCGGGCCTTAGTGACAAAGCTCCCACTCCCCGATGACACCCCACGACCGGCTCTAAGGTTTTACGGCTACGCTTTCCTCGATTGTTTGCCCATTGCACCTGCCACAGCAGTCTTTTTGCTCGAGCCGACCGGAGTAATGCCTGCGTATCTGTTTGAGGCTAGAACCAAGCAAAAGCGCCTCGAGGCACGCGCCGCCTTAGCAAATGCACGAATGGCTGTTGAGCGAGCAGCGCATGCAGCCGCAGAAGCTGCTGCAGCGTTAGCATCGACCATGCTGAGTTCGAATCGCAGTGCCGTGTCAATGGCATCAAACAGCCTGGTTCCCTCTATGGCTTTGCCAAGCAGCCTGGGAAGACTTCCATCTGTCGCTTCACTCGCTCTCGGCCGGCCAAACTATGCGCCTTCAAGTATAACTTCGCCGGCAATTGGTTCGTTGCGTGATGCGTCCCCGCTTATCAAGACACAACAACTTCCGAAACTCGCAGCCTCCGACCGCGACGAAAGTGGGTCCATATGCCAGTCTGAGCACACCCATGAAACGGACAACGCCAGTGGGGACATCTCGTCAATCCTTGGCCGCGCCCCAGGAACGCTGGTTCGCGGTCTTGTCCCGTGCTTGTCTCCGGAAGCCAGAGCGCAGTTAGCGCGCAGACCTCTTAAAGTCGCTTGTACAATTGAGGAGGTGCCTGCCACGGATGGTGGAACATCAAAATCCTTGGTTGTCTCTTCGACCTATACCCTTTGGAATCGAACCTTGGTCCCGCTCTACTTCTCACTCGTCGATACTGAACTTGAGAGAGTGGTCTTTATTACAGTGCTTGCACCGGGTGAATCACGCCCCTTGCCCCTCGTTCTCGAGGATCCCAAGCACCTTCGCATTTGTGTGAAGCCGTTGCCTGGAAGCTTCCATGGAGAGCACTGGGATTGGTGTCTAGAGGCTACACACCTCGCGATGGTACTCGGAGACGAGTATGCAAACGCGTCGCTCGTATGCTATGCTGAACCTGCCTCTCGAAGGGAAGCACGTGATATTCTCAAGAGCAACTTAATCAAGAGACGCGCCTGGCTGCGAAAAGAGATCCAGCGCTTGCGCCGTAATCAATCCACTGAACGTGCCAAGCGCAAAGCCCAGTCTGCCAGAGCCATAGCTGAGGCGCAGCGTATCGCAGAGTGGCAAAAACGCCTAAATCGACGTGTTCCGTCGACGACCCAAGAGTTAGATACAAGTGCAGAAGCCGAATCGAACGAATTACTGCCTCTGCATGCAGAGTCACGCCCCGATCAGGATCAAGGGCTGGATGCTGATCAAGGTTCCCGCGACGGTAGTCATGGCACAGACCACTCCTCCGAAGACGCCGACGCAGAGAGCCAGTCGCCAAGCCTGCTCTCAGACACCCAGTATCGAGCTGTGCTACGTGCGCTTGGGCTGGAGCTCCGGGCTGTTTCGCTACAGTTGCAGAACCCATGGTTTGATGAAGAGGTGTCACTCGTCCAGAGTATTTTTAAGAAGAATCTTCCACTTGAGGTTTTGCGGACCCAAGAGAAAGATGGTCTCAGTGCGTTCGATGAGCATAGTTGGAGCCGATTGGCGGCTATACTCCGAGAGGCAATGGATGGCTCCATGAAGGAAGAGTCTACACAGCTCCAGGGGGTCGGTGTGAGCGCGAGCGCGAGCGCGGGTGCGAGCGCAAGTGTCGTCGGTCCCGATGGCCTCCTTCTCAAGGGAGAAGCCGATGCAGTTTGTGGCTACGGTGAAGAAGACGAAGACTCCTTTGAGGCAACCTCCTGTGGCATTTTGACCAGCACCATAAGATCAGACCGATGCTTCGCAGTGAGCCTTAATGTATATAAGGCAGAGGCGGCTGCGATTTCAGCCCCTGGAATCCCAAAATCTAGACAGCAGCGACAACTTGTCACGCTTGCCTTGGACGCTCCATTAAATGTTGTGAACACACTACCTCAGCCTATTGTAGCCAAAATTGAGTTAAGTGAGGTATCCCCTCAGGCTGAGATCCAGTCATCTGGAGAGCATGGTAATCGGTACATCAAGAAAAGAATCGTGAGTAGGCTAGAGTGTGGTCAGAGTCTTCACATCTACCATTTTGATCTTACATCTAGCCTGGATCCGACAGTCTCGCTCGCAATGAAACTGCTACCGAATTCCGACAAGGGTGGTGAGCATCGAGATCCTTCCAATCTCAGTGCCTCCGGGCATCTGATAGAAGCGTTAGAGTCTGCTCTGTGGAATTTTGTGTACCCAGGCGGAATCTCACCATCACGCGCATTAGTTCCACATGAAGGTACTGAACGAGTACATCTCAATGGGGAATTCAGTGACTGGAAGCATCTCGGCCTGACCGCTTACACTCGACCTCAACCTTCTCGCAAACGACCTAGGACTTCCGGTACTCGATTCCGCTGTTGGAGCAAGACGGTGATCATTTACAGCGCCTCTAGATACCTACCTCCCGAGGCAGAATCTATGGTCACTGTGATGGATGAACGTGGCCTCAAGCTTGAACTTCAGCTCCTACTCTCATCCGAAAAGCCCATGTGGGCAAGGGCCGTTCGAGATCGGCCAGGAGACACAGATTCTTCTGAACATGCTACAACGCGCAAGAGTAACTTCGGCTGCAGGCCTGTGATCGACCCTGAGCTGGTCCAGGTAGCGCCAGGTATCGTACGAGTGTACGCACCGTTTTGGTTTGTGAACCGCTCAGGCCTGCCATTGACCTTAGGTCAATTTTCGGGCTTGGCAGGAACAATGCCAGTTGCGGGTCAGTCGACACCAATGGATCAGATTCATGAGCTCAGAATCCTTAATGACCAGTTGTCTGCGGTGCACGGCTCGGTAGGCTCTTTGCATTGCTGGTCGGAAGCCTCATCGCTGAGCACACTACAGTCCGACGCACTCCCATTTAGTCTCTCTCCGGAATTGTGTGCCGAAGCCCTCAAGCTAGAACTTACCTCGTTGCAGGAAAAAGAGAGTGAATCCCCTGGTAGCAGGAGTAGCTCGAATGCCCCCGACGGCAGTAGCGAAGAGCACTATGCCGCCTTCCCTGACTTGCATTTCTTGAATGATCCAACCTACGACATTAATCTGCGGGCTGGCGGCCGTGTTTCTGTGACCGAAGTGAAGTACGCGAGGCTCTTTAAGGACCCGTCATTACCCGTGGGTATGCGTAGTACGTTCAGTATTCCCTTACAAGAAGTTAAACATGCACTGCCAACCACATCCGATGAGCTTCGAGGAACCCGAAGGCGAGTTGTTTATCAAGTTCTGGAGCCTCAAGTAGTGCTGCGTCTCCCTAACACTGGATGGTCGCTGCCGATTTCCCTTGCACGCTGCGGAACGAAAACTACAATTGCACTCGCTGAGGACCCACGAAGCCGTTTGAGACAGATACGTTCTACGTGTGTAAAGGATGCTCCAACCAGAGTCAGCCAACTAAGTCTCAGCGATGTCCTAAGGCGAAGCGGATCTGGAGTCTTGGCGCTGCATAGCGGTGATGATGTTGCAGAAGACCATCCAGAAGAGCTTGATCTCTTCGGGCAAGCGTTTTCCTCCGATACCGCCAAGCAAGGATCTGAAACTCTGGGTACACATGACGCAAGTAGCTACGGCTATCTGCTTGCACTTTCTCAATCGGGTGGTGGATCTTGTGTGCAAGATGAACCCGACATGGTGTCTGAAAGAGAGTTGGCTGAAAGGCAACAGTACTCGCAAGACCACGCTGGTCTGCAGCAATCAGATTTGTCCCAAATCAATCGTTCAGACCGAGAGGCTGAACTGGATATTCTTTCTGGTGGAGATCTGGGCGTGTTTGACGTGTCCGTCATGATTTATGATCAGCCTCAGGTGAATTTAGACTCGGCATCTCACTCGCCCACATCACTTTATACTCTGATGAATTTCGTCGGTCTCCCTCAAACTCGAATAGTTCATGTGATGCCTTATGTCGTCGTTGGAAATGACTCACCATATTCGCTACAACTTGTGCAACTACAATCCCATCGTCGAATCACACTGGTCCCGGGACAAATTTGCCCTCTTTCCCGAACTCACGGAGGTATTCCCCATCGGTATGCTATCCGTATTGCAGGATACGGCTGGCTGTGGGCAGCAAGGCGATTTGGTATCAATGCGGTTGAACTTGGTCAGTCCTTTGTGCGAGTATTAAATGCTCACACACACGAATCAGTTGTACTCTGTGCAGAAGTGAAGGAGATTTCCTCGGCTTCCTTGATGCTCAGATTCTCAACGTCCGCCGATAGTCAACTGCTTAGTATCCCTTATCACGAGAAGGCGACTGAAGCGGAGCCTGCAGTCGAGATATCCTCTGCAGGCGCTGCCATTCCAGGCAGCTCTGGCATGTCGCAACAGAAAACGCAACATCAATCTCAATTCAGCAGTCTGATTCAGCCACAGGCATATGGAGAGAATCTTCAACCCACCACAGTCTCGGATTCAGCTGGTAGCGGCAGCCAGCCTCACTCTGCCAAAGCTTCCGACACTGAGGCGTCGAGCCCCAACGCGCCTGACTATTCATCAATCCAGGAACTCGAAAGTGCTCTTCAGGAGGCGTACACGAAGAGCACTCAAAAATTGCCTCGCGAGCGTATTTCGTCTCGGAAAACAGAGCTTCTCAGATCGTTGCGTGACGCCGCCGCTGCAGATCAGGGTATTGATGAGCCGTTTTCCCCAGGTCTTAACGGTCTTCTCGAAGCAGTTGCTTCGCCGATAGGTATCTCGCAGTCACAGCCCAAGGCCCATCCCTCAGTCCTACATCAGATGGTACGCAGCTCTGCGTCTCAAGCATCTGTTTATTCCATGGCGGCTAGCACACTGCTGCAGTCACCTGAAATTCGTGCATCCCCAACTGTACCAACTAACTTCAACTATAATGTGCAGTCGCCGCCTTCTTTGAAGTCGCTGTCGTCTCCAACAGTGCCATCCCTCGGAATTCGTAGCGACCTGTTGACTAAGTCGGTGGCTCGTCCCACTGATCCCCAACCCTCTAGTGCACAGCGAGGTGTCCAAAATGGCGCGGAGCAAGCGCCAGCGGGCTCGCCTCCAAGCCAGTCTCTTAAGAAGCCTCGGGATGAATCGGCCAGCCCAGACCCTGCTTTCGGGGCTTTCAATCGTATTTATCGCCTGCTTACTGTACCTCGAGGTCCCGTACAACGCAGTGTGGCTGCACCTTTCCGTCTCGAGAATTTCACGCTGCACTCTCTTGTCTTCAGACAGAGAGGCGCACGCGAGCAAACCTCGCGCCTCCTGCCATGTCATGTTACCTCTTTTGCATGGGATGAGCCGCAAGGCCCTGCCAGTGTCAAATTCATCGCCATAGAAGTGGTGGAACCAGCATGGGTTGGAACCAAGGGAACTATGGTAGCTTGCATGGATCCCTCGACAAGACCTGCCGTCCGATCGATCTCAGGCTCCAGTCAAGCGGATGATCGACGGGATGCTCGTCTTCCAGCCCAAAGGGCCGCATCTGAGACCGGCGTTGGAGCCGGTCCGCATACCAGTGGAGAACACTCCCGTGTACAGTTGCCGAGAAGTCTTAGTGCCGACGAATTCGCAGAGCTACTGAAGCATGAGAGGTGGGAAATCGAGCGTGACCTGGTACATGCCCCACTCCAGAGAAATGGTGTCACCCGCACCTCTCTGGAGAAGGGCTCGCGATCGTATAACACACTTCTTAGAGTGAGCTCAGGGGGTGATGTACTCGGAGGGCTATCCGAACCCCTCATTCAGGCTTTGAAGGCCGTGGCTGACCAAGAGGAGTATCACGCGGAGATCAATAGCCCGAGTCCTTATGGATCGCTCGCTACGACAATCACCCAATACGAAGCTGATGTGGACAGACGTATCCTGACCGGCACGGGGATGTCAGTCACACCTGATGGATTCGCAACGAGCCATGACACGCCTTTAAAGTCATTCGGTATGAGTTCGGGATCCCCTCAAGGCCGCACTGGTGACGACCATATCACAGGTAAACGAGAGCAAGGGTTTGCTGAGCCAGCATCGCGTCATGAGCAACGCGCGTTGGCTGACTACCGAGTTATTGATGACATAACACCTGACGTGAACACATTCGATGCCGAAGAGGTAGAAGCATCACAGAACTCAGGAAAGGAATCACTGTATCCGCGTGCGCAGCTTCAACAGATCAAGGCGGACGAGTCTGCCTATGTGGCGAAGCTTAAAGCCAGGCGTACGGAATCTTTGAAGAAGCAAGCTCTTCGTATGCATTCTCTCGCCGACATGCTGCACCGCAAAATGCTTCCGGAAGGACAACCTGGGCAACCCCGACATTCGGAGAAGGTCAGACAAGGATTGATGTTCACGGACTCCATCTTCACAGATGATAACTCAACACTGGCAACATTTGATGACCAGATCTTGTGCCCCATCGGCGTATACAGGCTTGATACACCGAGAGTCTATCCTGATATTCTGCTCTACGACATCTCCCCGACACAGAGTCAAGAGTCCGATGGCGACAGCGGTACGCCCGAAGACGAGCGTCCTCCGGGAAATAGCCCGCAGCTGATTGCTCGATTGAGGATCTCAGTGTACCGCGATGGCCAAACGACTGTACTTCGTGTAACGGACGCAAGCTCTGCGTCTCAAGCAAAACCCATCACTGCTGATTCATACATCGCAGCAAGAGACAATGCAAGTGAATTGTCTCAAGGAGAAGTGATTCTTCCTGTCACTGCAGTCCCCCAATCAGTGAAAAGCGGTCATTACATCATCGATCAGCATGATCGCCACGAGAGCCACCGACATAGTCGTCCAGTTTTGGTTTCAATGCCCCCTGCTGCATTATGCGGCATGCTGAATACGACTGCCGCGAGATTAAGCTTCCTTGACACTATGCCTCCGTCCACTGCTTCAGGTATTGCACGAAGAGCGAGACCGCCGATGGATATAGTTGCCGAGGCCTTCTCCATGAACGCATTATTGGGCTCTTTATCTCAAGCGCAGCTAGAGATGCTTGAGAAGAATGCCAGGAAGATCGGACTCTGGCAGGAATTCGAAGACGAACCCGGCCAGCATGGAGCCGTGACCGATTCCACTCTGCGCTCGGAACTGACCAAGGCGCGCCAACGTGCACTTCAACGTGTCCATAAGGAGCGAGCTCGAATCTATAACTTGGCCAGATACCTGTTACGTCCGTGCCTCACTCTTGATATCAATCTCGCTGGCATCAGCATAAGTTGTATTGCAAGTAGTAGAAAGCCAGCATCGCAGCTCTTAGTAAGCGTGCCTGTTGCAGCCGCTGCAGCTGCGTCAGCCGCTGCCAGAACAGCGATTCCCTTGGCAAGTGGGTATGCGACTCAAATTAATCGAGCCATTTCGGCGGCTCCTCTTATTCTAGCCGCTCAAGAGATGAATGTTGGACACGCGAATCAATCCATGCCTGTTGAGGATACAATTCTCTCTCATCCTGCGTACGACACCAGTGTTGACAATGCTCAGGCAATGAAGCAAAAGTATCAACAGAATCTGTTGATGACGCTGATGAAGCTGCTGCAGCCAGTTAGCGTGGGGATGGACAGCAGCAACATGACCAGCACAACGGCCGAGCTGAACACCAGTATGGATCGTATCAATACTGCTCTCGGCATCGACCAGGATTCATTGAGTAATTCTCCCTCCTCGGCACACGGGTTCGGGTTATCAATGCCGTCATCAGGAATGCAGGAAGACCTCTCACAGTCCCAAGTTCCGATCCACGAAGCTCTCAACAATATTGCTCGCTCTGCGCAGTCTACTGCGCAGAAAGCATCCACTGCGGCACTGAAAGCGGCATTTGAGGCGTATCTATATGCAGCATCAATGACAGGAGCAAGTCACCTAAATTTAGAGGCCAGAGACGTCACGGGTCGCTTCGATTCGACCGCTGCGGCCGCTGCATTGGCTGCATTATCAGCGACGACCCGGTCCGGTGACTTGCAAAGAGCTGCAAGTTCGCTTATGGAAGGTGTTAATGTGACTGAGGCTTCTGTACGTGCGTCTGCTGCAGCTTCCGCTGGCACACTAAAACTCGTGGAGACTAGCAAAACCATCGGTTACCACACACTTGATAGCGGCTTGCTTGCACCAATTTCTATTCTTCTGCCAGATTCCGCCGAGACAAACCAAGCGGGCTCCGCTTCGAATAACGAGAATCTCCGTAGTGACCGCGGTCCCCAGCCCACTCCGGGATCACAGCCAGATATGGCCTCCGTGAGTCTTCAATCGATTGTCGCAGCCACTGCAGCTGCGGCTGTGATTGCAACGGTAGGTGCACAGGCTGGCGTGCTTCCAGCAAGTCTTCACCAATCCAACACGCATGCTTTTGCATCTCAAGTTGTTTCTCATGCCAAAGCACATGCTCTGGCGATGCAACCTCACGCCTCCTCATCAATCTCTGCATCCAGTACCTCAGCCTCCGTGAGTCAGTCGCAAGTCACTGGCCATGTGCAGGTTAGTCATCGTCCTGTTGCTGACATTGCAGGAGCGAGAAGCAATGCTCTAGCTGCCGATGGTGTTAGGGTATCGAAAGAGAGGTACGAACTTCTCAACATCCACGTCGCCAATGTCAACCTGTGGGTCCAGAACTTCCGCCACAAGCAGGAAGTTGAATTGGTGGTTGGTGCAGTCCAAGTTGACAATCAACTCCCCGAATCGCGCGATCCTGTGATCCTAAGCGCAAATCCACTTTATTTTGAATCAGCCTCAGATCGTCGCCGTCGAAAGCTTAACCGGAAAAAGGTTAGCGAGGAAATACTTAACCTCAAGGAGGCTGAAGTTGAGGACGCAGAATCGGAGCTTCCTCCACTACGTCGGGGTGGGTGGGCTCCTTCATATTTGCCCTACCTTACCTGCACAGCTACCATCGCTGAACAAAGCCGAATATTGCGACGACTTAAGTTGCGCCGAGGCGTAGCTGCCTTACTCTCGCGATGCACTCCCGCGACTCGTCGTTTATTCCTAGAGTCGCAGCCTCACACCATCTTCTTCCGCATTTCGCGCAACACGGTGCTTTCGCAGCCTGGGTTTGATTTCATTAATCAGTGTACAGTCGATGTGGCTCCTCTGAAACTTGTCCTTGAAGAGCAGTGCCTCTATCATGTTCTTGATTTTGTAACAACTGTCGACCGTGCACTTAGTTCATTACGTGTGGATCCAGGAAAGCTAACTCGCGCTGCACCCAGTAGGCGCGCCATCCAGAGCTACTCAGACGCCCCAGCCACCATTGTGGACGCCGCAGCCTTGCTGCGAGGATGGGATGAACCTCAGCGCCGAGTTTCAGTGGTTGAGAAGCAGGCAAGCCACCTTATCAGCGATGCTCTGCGTCTTGGCCTTATGGAAGAAGACATCCGATCGATAGCAATGCGTATCCAACACACTCGAGTGCCTGTTCTGGCCGGTGACAATGAGCCTCTGCTCGCAGGCCAACATTCGAATATACGTCTGGGGCTCGCTGTCTTGTCCCAATGCGCTGATGCATACATCAGCGCTAAAGAAACGACGGCTAGCCAAGCGACTCCAGCTTCCGATGCACTTACTGCAATCGCTCAGTACCTGCGTTCGGAACTGCCGAGTTTGTACGCGTGCACACTGTATCCCCAACCACCTCAAGGTCCATCTTATACGCAAACATGTCTCGCTGCGCTCCGAATCTTATCTGCGAACCCCACGCTCTTACTTGAGGAGCTGACACGATGTCGCCCGAAAGCACAACATAGCCTTGCCCCACAAGCACAAATGTACATCATTAACTTGGAGCTCTCTAGACTGAGTATTGAGACCTCATTTAGCACCGGGGCTACTAATTCATCGTCACCTGAAGCGAATGCTGAGGACAAAACCACACTTGAGCCGAATCTGGGGCAGAGACGGGAGAGGCCTTCAAGGGGTCCTCTCTCTGACCTGGATGAAGATGCGGAGATGCTGCAAGAAATGTCGGCCGCTGCCGAGGAGGGAGCAAGTCCCGATCGTCAATCTAGTGGCATGGGTTATCGGCTCGACCTCGCTGATGACACTGCGGTACTTGGAAGCAACGGTAGCTCGACTACCGGTGCTGTGGATGCAATATTAAAAGGAGCCAGAGCGGCTCTCCTCAATATCGATAATGCGCCGCTTGCATTTAATTCTATTAAGATCACAAGTACACTCACGACGCCCGCAGGGCTCACAAACAAGCTTACAAACCATTTCACCGCCCAAGCCATGATGAACGTTCATTTGCTCTTAGGAGCAACAGATATTTTCGGTAATCCCGTGCAGTTTATGAAAGCCATTCGCCGAGGAATGGCCGACCTTGGAGAAGAAGTCGCAACAGGTGTTCGTGAAACACCAGCGGCACTCGTTTCAGGTATTTTCCGTGGTACAATTTCGCTTATTCGTCACTCAACATTCGGCATGTTGTATAGCCTGTCGCGTGTCTTGCTTTCAGTCAGCAAAGGTGCCACCACACTCTCCACGGCTCTTGACATACCTGGAGTGTACGATGACGCGTTTGTTGGTGGAATTCTAGGTGATGACGCCAGTTTGATCATGCAGCAGCCAGCGCTGCCATCGCGGGCATCCACTGACAAATCGCAAACCCAAGAACGAGCTAGTGCATCGGCCGCACCCGGTAATCAACCAGGCGTATCAGCTCACCCGATGTTGGCAAGCGTCGACAGTCTTCATACCGCATCCGGCCCCTTGAGTAGCCCGACGGCCGCTTCCATGCGGAACGCTCCGCTAGCAACTACTAGATCGAGCTATCCTGTGACAGCGACGTCACATACTGAAGCTGCTCATAAGCAAGCACTGGCGAAGGAGACGACAATCAGGCTACGTGCACTGTTGCTGAGCACCCTCGCTGCTCGTGCTGCGGCATTCGGCTGGGCTACGGAGGATCAGTTGTGGCAGGCGATACAGGCTCTTCGTCTCTCTAGGCCAAGAAATAAGACGTGGTACTCAGATGCGATAGAACGGTACTTGGGAGCGATTCAACTGTTATTCATGGGTGCTTCCAGTCCATCCTTCGAAAAGCCAAGGAAAAAATCGAGCAAATCACTCGTTAACACAGATCTTGTTGTTACAAGTGTGGGTTCAGGTGCAGATATTGGTGAGTTGGCTTTCGTGGTTCCTATGGAGGGTCGAGGTCATGGAGATGTTACAACCTCGACAGGTAACTGGAAGAACCATATCGGCGTATTCTCAGGTCTACGAGCTGGTCTGTACACACTCATGCGAGGTCCTTATGTAGGCTTCTCCAGGGACGGTCTTAAGGGAGGAGTAACTGCTGCAGCAAAGGGTGTGGGATCTGCCATTGTTCTACCAATGCTTGGAGGTCTCAATGCTGCATACGGCCTTGCAGAAACGCTGCAAGAATCTGTCTCGCCATATCATCGTTCCGTCCGAGTCCGAAGTCCGCGACTGTTTGGCCTTGGATGTATTCTATCACCTCGCGCAACATACCCTGCATTCTTAACGCAGGTCGTCAGTTCACATCTGAAGCTGCATCCCCATCAAAAGTTCTTAACATATGCTGTTAGTCTTCCTGAAAATAGTGTTCTCTTGAAGTCTGACAACATTCTCAATCAATCTCCGAGCGCACTTGATGGGCTTCGTGGCTTAGTTCCCGCAGGGTGCGATCTGACTGCATACTACAACCTGCAGGTGTTTGCGCAAGCGCTTCCTGGGTATCTGCGTGATCGCCAGCTCACAGCGCGTACTCAGCTAGAAGCCCAATCGCGAACCTTATTCATCTTCACTACGACACGTATGCTAGTCTTCCGCATCGTTTTAGTGGTTCCCAAGGAGATAATCGTGTCATCGTCATCGTCATCATCCGCCATTGGTGATGCGTCGAGTCAACCATATGCAAGAGCCGATCAGCAGATTGTACACGGCCAACCCACATCGCGCACAGCCAGATCGGGTTCAATACCAGCAACGGCTATGGCGACAGCGAGTGGACCGGAGGTTGCCTTAAGCAACGCTGCAGGTACTGCAGTCGTTATGAACAATCGAGGTGCGGAAGCGTGCGAGGCGACAGGGATGACACCCCTCGAGCACTCGACAACGACCGGTTATTTGCCTTCGTCAGCTCAGCGCGATCTGAGTGTGATCCAAGCGATGAACCCTCGAGCGCTAATTGCGGAGCGGAGGCTAGAGACAGCTGCACTTGTGGATGCCGCACAAAGACGTCGAGAATTCGAAGCGATTACCAAGTCGTACGGAGCGGGTGGCCTAGGAGGTTTCGGAGCAACCCTTCATAACGCTATTCTGGTGAGACTACAACTGCGCAATGATATCCCGCTAGACCTTGTTGTACCTGGCAGTGTGTGTGTGGAAAGCGCGCCATCGAATTCACAGGAATATCCCATCAATTCCGCAACCGTGACAGATAAGTTGTCGTCTACAGCTGCTAGTCCAAATACGGGCTTGCAGTACGCATATGCACAGCATGCATTAGGTTCTCAACAACAATACTTCCACGCAGTGCAAGCGGCTCCCACGGCAACCATGTCGGTTACAGCGAGTGCGAACCTGCTGCGCCCACCCCAGACCGGAAAACTGAACCAGCCAAACCCAATCATACCGGGACAGCCTGTAGGTTCGCCAGGTCCCTCAGTTCCAGGTCGGCTATCCGCGACGACCACCCCGACTGCAGGGGGCCAGCCCCTCGCTGAATCGCCTCTTGCCTCGGCGCCACTAACTACCCAGCCTACAGTCACCGGTACCGGTGCTGTTGTAGCGACCGCGAATGATGTGCTTGATGCTGCTCCCGGTGCATTGGGTATGACAGCGGTGGCTGCCATGCAGCCAGTTCCTACGCCTGCCTTGCACACTGCCTCGCGACCACCGGAAGAGGCTCAGACCGTCAACCCGCACCCGAACCCGAACCCGAACCCGAACCCGAGCCCGAGCCCGAACCCGAACCCCAGTGGAAATGTCCCAGGCCCGAACGCCAATCCGAGCTCGACTCCAACCAACGCGGCAGCTGGTGGCTCCGTTCCGCCCGCAGTGTACGAATTCCCAGCGAGCTTCTTGGATGCTGACGGATCGATTGGGCCGCTGGGAGCGATGGGTACTATCGCGGGTCCGGCTGGAAGCTCTCATGCGCAGTCAACAGGAGTGTCTGATTCAGGTGTGGGTTTGCATGAAGGAGGTCAGAGTGCGGTCCAGGCTACTCGAGCCAATCTTCTACGCATGTCTGTGAATGTACCCTCGATGAACTACGCCCCAATCGAGCACAGCATCCCCGCACGGCTGCCAGTTTCCGTGTTGGTCGAAATCGGCCAATATTTAGAGTTGCTAAGTCGTCGGAAACGCTAGATCCCGGCACTTGTCCTGGGAGATTACCGTGCCATTGTATGTATAATCATGAAGAATAGAGTATTTATAATTTATAATAGGGTTATCCTTTCGGTGTGCCTCGGATTTTGACTCCTTCTCACTCAATTCCGTTTCGGTGACTTTGCTTCGGCTTGCCTCAAATCTAGATCGATACAAAGGAGCCTGCACTGAGCTACAGTGCCCATTCAATTGAACCTCACCTCGGCAACGTAGAAACACCTTGATTAGTACTCCAAACGCGCATTGGGTCTCACAACCAGCACTTTTCCGTCCTCTCCGATCGACTCGATGCTCCCGCTGGAGTCGACCAGCAACCTTCGCCGTCCCGTACACGATCATCGCGAAGCTCATGACACACAGGAGACTATACCTCTCAAGGTATTGAGCTCGCCTCACAGTGGTGAGGATCTGGCTGGCGAATCAGCTACTGACTCGGAACTAGAGAGCCTGGTGTGGGATGCGGAGCAAGTCATTGTTGACAATCGCAGTAACTATCGTGGTGTTCATATAAGCACTGGTGGTGGGGTTGTCTCTGGTCTCTCTGACTCGGGATCAGGGTCTGGATCAGGCTCCGGCATGCCAGGGGAACCCAAAACCTTGCTCGATAGCAAGCGAACCTATGTTTTCATAATCTCCGCACTGGCGGTGGTCTGCATCATGCTGGGAGTGTATATCTACATCTCCAAGCTGCTAGACGGTTCGCTAGATGTAGATGTATACAACAAGCAGATGGTCGTGTACTCCATGCCCGAGACATATTTCACTCGAGCCCAGGGCATGTTTGCCGACTTCCTCGCGGTGATTGGAGCACTCCACTATGCCACGCTGCATCGCGCGGCGGCTGTTCGCGTATACTTCGACAACGTGTTTTACGTGGAGCCGGAGCGTGGCCCAAACTGGTGGGCTTACTTTTTCAAACCTGTAATGTATTTGCGGACCCCCTATGACTGGCCTGCAGACAGCCCTGCACTGAGATCGGACCTGGCGTCTCGTAACACAAACCGCATTCCCACGCGTGGAATGACAAAGGACGGCCGTTTCCGCCCTTCGCTTGATCCACTCGGCCGACTCGATCCCAACGGCGCGCCCGAGGAACCCCTCAAGGAAGTTCACTTCACGAAGTGGGTCGCACGCTTCGGTAAACTAGGCAGCTTCTCCCAGCTCATGACAAGAACGTCGTATCGCCCACGCGGACAGTTTTCTAAGTTTACCTATCCGGTGCATGGTGTAGATATCACAACGTCTCATCAACTCGTACAGCAGCACATCAAAATTAAGCACTCGTTAGCATTACGTTTCGACGAGATCCGACGGCGCCTGTTTGGAGAGGCATACGTGTATCCATATTCACCACCTGGCGACAACACTGATACAAGTATCTCGGGTTTTCCAAGGAAATTACAGCCCAGCTCCCGCTGCCCTACAGGTCGGGCGTTGGAATGCAAGCCATTGCCTGCACTTGCGAAACCCCCATCGTCCACGGAAGAGAGATACCTGTCACCTGTCGAATTGATCAAACTCGACGGCGGCTCTCCAAGCGGTGTCTTTGTAATAGGAGTGCACTATCGTGGTCTAGACAAAATCGATGCATATCCTTACCGCTTGGCTCCACCAGATCTCTTCCGTGTTGCCATTTCAGAGGTCATTGAGGTGTATAAGCCTGCAAAATACCTAATTTTCGTTGCTACAGATACAGCGGACTTTATTCAATTTGCCAAGGCACACTGGGGTGAAGATAAAGTGGTGGCATTGGACACACCCAGAATTGCCTTGCGAGACGTGGAGTATCAACGTAATGGCATTCCGATACCCATCCACAAGTCGGATAAAATTCCGAAATATGTCAAAGCCGAATCTGCGATCCTTGATATGTTATTGCTCGCGAGCTGCAACTACATTGTTAAGAATCGAAGCTCATTATCGGACACTTCGCTTGCCATGAGTCCATCAATACTGAACTATACCTTCATTCTCGGAGCGGACGATCCAGTTTACTCTACGGATGTCCGTATGAGTATCCATCCAGAATTCTCGGACTCGGACTTCGACATGTACATTCCTGGCAAAACTCCCCCATCGAAACACATTCGCCGGGCTGGCTTGGCGGTTCCCCAGGACTTCGTTCCTTACCAGCCGAGGCTGGTGAAGAAATAACAATGCCGCTGCTGAATGTAGCTCTCTTCGCTGGTTGCTCTGCATAATGGCTATTGATTCCTTCGTCATCCCGAGCATTCGACCTTCATTGATGTATGTACCACGATGATATGATAGATATTGAGCTAGCTATCACCCTCAGTTAGATTAATTCCAACACGTTCTCTAATTACCCTTACTAATAATTGCCTAGTCTTCCTTTTGACATTACGTTTACTGTCTCGTTTCTGTGTCGTATGCAACGACTGGGCTTTCCTGCGCCAGTTCATGATTCACGAGGGCTTTGGGGCTCTCCTTCAATCGCTTTCAACTCGAAATTGTATTGGTTGCTAGACTTGCGGTGGTTGTCCGATCACCGAATAAGGATCAATCATCATCATTATCATCACAGGCTCATCCGTTCCCAACGAACTCAAGCGTCTTGGCGCCTAGCCCTTTCGTCTTGCAATGTGATCGTATATAACGACTTGAACGTATTCGTCAGTTGCAATCTCTTGACGAATACTGTTGTCACCCGTGCTAGGCGCGCTTGGATCGACGCTAATAACTTTCCGATCACGTTTGTGCTTAAAAAGCAGACCTTGCTCATCATCAGCCTTGACTTGGAAGTTCTCCGTGGAGTTTGAAGTTGACGTAGATGTATCCCAGTCGTAAAAGCTCAAGTCGCTAGAACGAGGAAGCAGCCTTTTCTTACCAAGGAAGTAGGGTCGGAAGTCTTCCGTTTTCAGTCGATGTCCATAATCGATATAGCCGCTAATCTCATGGCCCTTACTGTTATAATCTCGAATAAAGATTATTGTTGCCAATTTGCCATTTCTTACGCTCTCCTCACGATCTGCTAGCGCCTTGAGGAAGGGCTTGTCACTCAGGTCAATTCCTGCACTGGCCAGAATCTGCGTCTGCTTCTGCACCGCATGGAAGTTGTTGTCTGCAATTTCGCGCTTCCTCGCTTCGAATTCATCCCTAGAAGTTACAGATTCGGTGAGATGCGATAGATATGTGAATCACAGGCCAGACTACTTCACTCGTCATGCCGTGTCGTGCCTCGCCTTCCACTCAACATTTCGTCAAATCGACTTTTGGGGCGTGACTCGTCGGATTCACGTGGTATGGAAATCATACACAGAGTCCGGAAATAGCAGTTTTGTAGTGCATGCATACCGTTTAAGCAAGTTCATGCAGTCGTGCTCACCTTCATCATGCCACACTTACCTCTTGAGTGTCTCTTCCGATCCTCGGTAGCCCAGTTCGACGAGTTTTCGTGCCAAATCCTCGTCCTGCAGGTACTGCATGTCATAAGCCGTTGTGTGAGCATCGAGGTACTCCTCATACGTCTCGAACCGTGACAAATCCTGGACGGCAACGGCAGCTGCGGCCGCTGACGCACTTGGATTGCTTGAGTTGAGTGGAAGCTCTCTCGACATGTGTGATTGTGCGTTAGATTTGTTGGAATGTAACTCGTTTCTTCGTACGGGAAGCAACGTTTCTGACAATTCAACGTGTGCTCTACTGTTTCTTGCAGGTTTCTCTCGCTTGCACGCGTCTACAGTCGTGCTTTCCACGCTGAAGTAAGTATGAAATTGACTTTCGATCCGTTACTGAGGGCGGGGCCCAACTCGCAACATGCTGCGTTCGCTGCAAAATGTTGCGAGTCTGGTCTCCCTTCTTGGGGCCTCAGCACATCTATCGAGACTGGATATCTCGCGGTAGTCTCAGTGACGTGACTTGAAAACGATGTCAGACGGTGTAAAGGTCGTAGACTTCAAGGATAGCACGAAGAAAAGTGCTCCAAAGCCATCACTCGAAGAGACCAAGGCCAGCCTAGACATTGTCCGTAAGAGCCTACCCATATATGCGGAGCGAAAGCAGCTGCTGGACGCAGTGCGCAAGCACCAGAACCTTATTGTCGTGGGTGAGACGGGTTCAGGTAAGACAACACAACTTCCCCAGTATCTCCTTGAGTCCGGATTTTGCCAGCGAGGTCGCATTATCGGATGTACCCAACCCCGCCGAGTTGCTGCGATCACGGTCGCGCAGCGCGTTGCGCAGGAACGTGGGACGGAGCTCGGTGACGAAGTCGGTTACACAATCCGTTTCGAGGACCGCACTAGCAGCGCGACGAAAATTAAGTACCTCACCGATGGTATGCTTCTAAGAGAGATCCAGGTTGACCCCGAGTTGTCGCGCTATTCGGTGATTCTTCTCGATGAGGCACACGAACGCACGATGAACACGGACATTCTTTTCGCACTGCTCAAACGATTACAGGCCACCAAGCGTCCGGACTTGAAGCTGATTATCATGTCTGCGACACTTGATGCAGAGAAATTCAGCGAGTACTTCAACAACGCCCCTGTAGCCATCGTTCCTGGGCGTACATTCAAGGTTGATGTGTTCTACACAGACAAGCCACAAGTCGACTATCAGAACAGCTGCGTCACGGCCGTACTGCAACTGCACCTGGAGAAGCCTATTGATGGTGATATCCTTGTCTTCCTACCTGGCGCTGAGGAGATTGAGAACGTTAAGGCTACTTTAGAGGAACGAGCGAAGTTGCTGCCCGAGGAATGCCCAGGGCTTCACGTGGTGGCTCTGTACTCACAGCTATCACCGGATCAGCAGCTTGAAGCGTTCAAGCCTGCACCAGAGGGATGCCGAAAAGTGGTCGTTGCCACCAATGTCGCAGAAACCTCGGTTACATTATCGGGTATCAAGTACGTCATCGATTCTGGGATCGCAAAGGTTAGAACCTACGATACAAGTCGTGGCTCTGGCACTAGCACAGGGTTTGGCATTGAGCGTCTTAAGCCTGAGCCTATTTCGAGGGCCGAGTCTTGGCAGCGAGCAGGTCGATGTGGTCGTGAACGCGATGGTGAGTGCTATCGGTTGTATCCTGAGGAGGAATTCAAGTTGCTCAAGCCCACAGTGGTTCCGGAAATCCTTCGTTCGCCTCTTTCTACCGTGGTGCTCGCCCTTAAGGCACTTAATATTGACGACGTCTTGGGCTTTGATTTCTTAGATCGACCATCGACTTCTGCGCTCCGAGAGGCAACTAAGGAGTTGCTCATTTTGGGTGCTTTAGATGAGCGACTGAAGATTACTGAACTGGGTCGGAATATGACTCGGCTGCCCATTGAGCCAGCCTTCAGCAAAATGCTCCTTGTATCTGCCAATCCCCCCAATCCCGCGGCATTCTCGCCATGTTCTCTGGAAATGGCAACTTTAATCGCAGCTATGAACGTTGACACGTTGTTCATTGATACTAGCCGAGCAAAGCCTGACCTTCAGCGCCGTGCAACACAAGCTCGAGCGCGTTTCCTCAGCGAAGATGGTGATCTCATGACGGCATTAAATATCATGACTGCGTACAGTAAGGTACGAGAGCACAAACGAGTTCAATGGGCACGTGATAACTTCCTGAACATCCGTAACCTCGAGACAGCTCGCCAGATTCGTGACCAGTTGATCGAAGGACTTGAAGGTCTCGGATTCCCCATTATTTCATGCGTGGACTCTGCGGACTCGTTCAATCAATTTGCCAAGTCTGACTCATTCTTAACTCCAACTGGAGCCCTGCCGACATCAGATTCAGGAGTGTCTGGTCCAGGCGTTGAAGTTGTTCGTTCGGGTCCAAGTTCGGACTGGGGGCTGCGCAAAGATCCTAAGGAGGACAAATACTACAGCGTCCGACGATGTCTCGTCACGGGCATGTTCAATCGAGTTGTCAAACGACAACCTGATGGTTCTTACCGGACACTCAGTGGTGGGCTGCAAGTCCACATCCACCCTACGTCAACACTTAATGCGTTTAGACATCTGTTGTCACAGAATGCATGGCTAAAACAGCAGGCCGTGCTTACCACTCAGCTTACTGCGCAGTTACAGAGCGCCGCACCGGGTGCTAAAGCGACATCTCTAGAAAGCCAGATCGTTCACCCTCTTGACTGTATGATTTACACCGCCATCGTTGATACCTCCAAACACTATATCCGAGGCATGGTTGCTATCGACTACAATTGGCTAGCAGAGTTGGCCCCGATGGCATTCAGCACTACCGAGCAAATGGCAGTCATGAAATCAAATGCCAACCAAAACTTGCTCAACAGTCCAATGGGATCTCGCGCGACAACCGCCGTAACAAGCGGTCTACGCAAAGAGATTGCCCACTCAATTGCTGCAGCACATGCGGCGTCTGGAGGATCTCTCACCGGCACAGCGGTGAAGGTTGCAATTAAAGAGGAGGATCGACTATCGGCAATTGGAAGTACTGGTGTGCGATCGCAAGCGCTTGCGCATCGGCAACTCTTGAGTCCACCGAAAATCAAACCTCAGCACACACAGCATACGCCTTCGAAGCCAACGAATCAACACCCCTTCCACTCACCGATCCTCGGCCAACCGCGAGGCCGCCCCGATGGACTATCTCCAGCACAGCAGCAGTTGAAGAGAGTTAAGTAGATTAAGTCTAGCTCCTTGTATGTTGCCGCAGCATTTTAATGAGGTAAATCCTTCGGTAAAATACAAACGCATGAATCGCGATGGTACACTGGCAGACTCGTCTCAATGTTTTAGGCTTTCAAAAGCAGACCCAATCTCAATGCGTAGCGTTAACTCTAGCAGCGTTATTGTATTCTCTAGTATAGCACTGAAGGCGATCTCACTTATTCCCTGATCACAGCCTCATTTGGATTGATGATGCGACTGAAACAAGAGTGCTCCAACATCTCAGGGGTTATATCTCGTCGGGTGTACATCAAGATATAAGCCTCCGAGTTCAACACTGTATCTTCGGTTACGCTGAATATGTGGGCGTCATTGCAAAGGAACCAGTACGATGACTCTGTTCGGACGTATGCAACGTAGTGACCTGCGTGCATCGAACCAATGTGCACAATCACACCGGAAAGATCATACATCCCACCTTCGTCGTATGTTGCCCTGAGCTTGTCATCAGTGGACCCGTTATTGATCATATCGCGATGCTTGGTATACGGGCTCAAATCAAGACCTCGCGCTGGGAACTCCACTCTGGCCGATATCTTGCTAGGAGCAGCACTCTGCGTGCTCGCACGTCTGGAACGCGAAGGCTGGTTTCCGGCCTGCGCAGAGTCACATCCGGGCGCTGCCGAGCATGTGACTACCGCTGCAGCAGCATCACCATCCTGCAGTGAAGGCACTGACGCGTCCTTCGCAAGGCGATACCAATTCTGGATCATCTGGGCCCGAGCCGCAGACGATGCATTGAAACGCTTCAAATGAATACACAGCACCGGAGGGAGTGTGGATATCATGACTTTCTTCTGAGCGCGTCTTGGCAAACCTCCGCAGGCAGGACTATCGCAGATGAAGGTTTCAAGTGTCTCTGGCGTAATGAAGGCGTCAAAACATGCTTGAAGATTCAACTTTGGACCCATTAGCTCCGGTTCCTTGATCGTAATCGTAACGTCCGCCACCGGTGGTATCTCCCCATGCGCCTGTGTTGCCGTATTGGAGTTAGCATCTACATTTTGCTGGATCTCAGCGTTTCCAATCCCTGTTGCAGAACCACTCTCTCCTTGCCCATTAGTGTTGATTAGTTCAGGCTCGTGCTGATTCTCCGGCTCATCACCCTCGTTCTCATTCTCCTCTTCGTTTTCATTGTCTTCATCCGCATTCTCACCACTATCCTCCATGGACTGACCAGCTTGATCATTCTCGTCAGCTTCATCGGGTTTCTCCGATAGTTCTGTCCCCTGTGCGTTAGCTGCGTTTTCCGTTGGCACGGACTCGACGGCTGTGACGGACGGTCCTACTTCCGTTCCTGTTGGCAGCCCAGCTTGAGAGAGCAGCTGCTGTTGCCGTGCCAAGGCATCACGCTGACGCTGTGCATTGCGCTTGGCAATGTGCGGTGGGATCTTCGATTTCTTCTGATTTGGCTTTCGACGGGGCGGCTGCGAGGATCCCTGACGACCAGCTCCAGCCGCGTTTGCGACATGTGCTGGTGGAAGCCATGGGAAGTCAACACTTATGTCAATCAGTGGCTCCACGGTAGCACTCACAGCCAAGCACGTTTCACAGCGAACTTCACTCACCAAGCTTCCGCCAAATACGAAGTGGGCAACACAGTCACATCCGCGCTCAATTGCACGTCGCTGGTCTACCGTGGTGATGACAAGGCTATTTCCGTCGCCTTGCGAAGCGGTTGACTCAGCAGAGATGCGATTTCGACGCCGTGCTGAAATGGTATCTTCTCTGAGTCTACCAGCACATCCCTTGTGGATGCCATCGATCAGAGCTGTGAATAACTCATGGGCATCGTGCTGTCCATACTCACCTAGATGCGGCACATTGCGATAAAGCCAGTGCAAGAGGGAGTGCGGGGCGAGGGGTCCAGCTCCGGCAGCTCGTGGCTGAGCTTGATAGATAGGTGATGGATACAGAGTCATGCCCTGTGGGAGCTCCTGAGCAGCGTCCGAATCATCGTTGAGGAGCTGATTGACTTGAGCCGAAACTTGAGCTTGGAACCGAATTGAGAGGTCAATCGGACTTTGCGATGGGAACAAACGCGCTTCATCAGCTGTGAGACTGATGATAGGCGCTTTCGAACTCGTCACTCCGCACAAGTGACACACCATGAGAACTGACTTCGGGTCTTTGGGACTTCTTGCACGGTTGACTGACTTCTTGTGCTGAGCTTCGAATGTTGCCCACCCACTAAGGCCCAGTATCCGTTGCATACACGTTTCGCATACGTCCATCCACTGGTCGTTCGATGCCTGCTGTGTCAGCAGAGGTGATGTATGCGTTGCGGCCTGACCAACCGTCAGGAAGGAGCTCCCAGTATAAAAGTCTGCGAATAGCGAGTCCATTTCACAGGCCGCGCAGGGAGTACCGGCGTCATAGTTTGCGCCAGCGCCTGTAACTGCCTGCGGTTGAAGTCGCAATGCATCATGAAACGCCGAACACTTCCTGCAGTCCATTATGCCAATATCTCTATTGGGTTCATGGTCTGCTAAACTCAAGAGTCGCCGTAGGAGCTGGTCCTGTGTGCAAGTGCATGGCTCTGATTCAGCGAGTTGGAACTTAAGCACCGCTGTTGCATCAGACGGAAGCGCAGAGTACGCCCTAAGGCGTTCACATACGTGACGATTGTGTGAGTCCGACAAGAAATAACGTGCAAGGAGAGGATTATGAATCAATGTCTGCACGACAGCAGACATAAAGCACGTGTTACCTAAGTTGATCAATCCGCGCACACCGCGAGCGGGTTCCAGTGAAAGTGGAGCAGGAAGTGGTTGACAGAACCTGCTAATATCCCACAGACTCTTTGCAGCTTCACTGGGAATTAGTCGGTCTCGTGCGAGCTCTTGTTGGAGCTGCGAATTCACCCTGTCCTCCAATCTCAAAAGCCTGGAGAAAAACGTGCTTTCTGATATTGACCGCTTGGAACCTATAATGCAAAGCTTGGTCCAATCCACAGCCTGGACTACCTTCGTGTGAGCTGTCTTGCTCGACATGCGGCTCAATGAGTTCGCATCTAGAACAATTGCGTTCACATTGCTTGCGGTCCCAGGATTCGGCTGATGAAGTTCAAATGCAGCGACAAGGCTCGTATCATTACTCATATCTGAATAATCGTTATCAGCTCCGGTGGTTGCGACGTTATTGCCAGGAATAGGCATCTTTGGAAGATACGGACCTGTTCGAGTGACACCCGTGTAAACACCTTCGAGTTTTAGCGCCTTCTCGATATCTACGGCGTAAACTACGTCTCTGCAAAGCGCACAGAAGATGTCTCGCCCCGCGAGATCAAAATAAAGGTGATGTCCAGTGTTGACGGTGTGCTCTAGAACGTGGCACTTGTTTGGTTCGCCCTTGAGATCCTCAAGCAAGACCTCCGGACGGGTATCGATGACGCTCGCAGTAGCGATACTCGAGTGTGCGGTCGCCAACGGCGCTCCAATGCCACTAGGACTTGAAGTTTGTGCAGGAGGGGTGTCTGATGATGGGACGGAACTTACAGTACCAGTCCCTGCACCAGTTCCAGCTGTTATTGCAGCGGATGTCGAGACTGCAGCGTGAATGGCATCTCCCTCACTAGCGGCTCCGTTTCCAGAGATCACCTGCTGGGTCACCAAAGAAGCCTCAGGTGCCGGTTGAATGATGGGACCAAGCAGTCTAGGCTTCCAGAGCGTCGATCTACATCCCCAGAATGTACATTCAAGGCATGCCGAAAGCTCCGTGCTGGTTCGGATCAAGTTCTTGAACTGTCTTTGCGACATGGGGTGTCCTGCTTCATGATCCTGATCGCCGCGTTCCGAGGTGGAGCATCTATAAGTCTGGTACCCCGAAGCGTTACCGCTGATAGCATTATTTCTGGCCTGGGCGCCGGCCCGACGCGCTGCCACGCAGTGCCTACATATGTTGGTCTTGGGATCTCGCAGCATTTCGGGGGCCAGTTTGGCAATGGCGACCACGTCCTCAAGGCCGTACTGCTCGAGGTAGTTATCTATGTGGACACATGTTGCGCCTAGAGGATTACGAGTGTACAACGCTTGCGTGAGACCCGGAAAAGCGTCCAAAAGGTGACTCAAACAGGGGGGCGAGAGAGAGCTCAAGGTACGTACGTCTTTCGTCAGCGATTGCAGCGGGAATGAGCTTGCCTCGCCTCTTGCGTTGCTGCGCCGTGGACATGATGCGTAGGGATCTATCTGAATATCGAGCTTACAGATTATTCCCTGCACGCTTCCACGAGATTTCCGTGCTGTATACAATGTGAACGCAAACGTTTGTTCATCCCCGGTTGGGTGGATAAAATTACTGCGCACTGGAATAACACACGCCAAGTATGCTGTGCAAGGAAGGAGACTGTATGGGACTATGTACATGGGGTGAAAGACATCTATAGACACTACCTACGCCGCCGATTTCCCGTGGGCTGACCGTAGTGAGGAGTATGGGTGCTCGTGAATTTGTGTGTGGAGGCAGCAGTGTTACTAGCGCTGGCAGATGTCGTTGCAACTGACACACTACTGCGACGCTCCTCAGCAGTCTTGAAGCTCTCGAACGCCGTGTTAACAATCTTAAACAATTCAGTTGCTCGGTACATCGCGGCTCGGTCGGAGGGATCCTGCTTGTCTGGGTGGATCTTGAGTAGGGCTCGCTTATAAACTTTGCTAACTTGGGTGAGGTCCGCGTCTGCTGCGAGATACAAAGAATCTCCTGAGGATGCACTGTGCAGGCTATTCAACATGCTGCGAATGTCCTTGCCCTTTGCCCAGCTTTCGAGTTCGCTTCGAATACGTTGGATGACAGCTTCAGGCAAGCCGCTTTCTCGCTCGACTGCTGATTCTGGGGCTGAGGGAGTAGGGGCAGAAGTTGAAGCTCTTCGTGTGAATGCGCTGCTGCTGCTGCTGCTTGCGCTGAACGCTGTTGACTCGGAATTCTGGGCCTTTCCTGAGCCAGATGTCTGCTGCCGTGCTTTAAGTAGAGCTTCGACCATTTCAGATTTCTCCAAACCCCATTCAGACTATAGAGTGAGTGGGAGATAGTTGAGTGTGAGAACGGGATAGACACACACAAGGCAGGATGCTGATGAACATAACAAAGTAATACACACGACCACTGAATCATACGTACTCTTGGTACACCTCGCTCTGTAAGTTCCGCCATCAGCGCGTGCACAGACATGCTGGAGGGATGAGGAAGACCCCCCGATCCACTCGATGTGCTTGAAGTGTTATTACTAGTGCTACTGCTACTATATCCTGATTGCTGTGATGCAAACTTTGACTCCGATGCATTGTGAGCGCCGCTTGACGCACTGCTCGCCGAGCTGGGTTGATCAGCTTGCGTGAAGCCTGCAGGTAGCTTGAGTTCTCCTGAGGCGTTGGCAAACACGCCATCGAGGATCTTGGCAGTGTTCTGTCGCTTCGAAAGCGGCACCTCGTCTGACATGGCAAGCCAAGCCGACGTCTCCACGTAATGCATACCTTTGGCTTCGGCCCACGCTTTAGCCTCGGCCGTTGGTACCTCTCTTGTAAATCCAGGTCCTGAGTGTGCATAGTCGCACTTGCATGCTACCACCACTTTGAGCTGTCCTTTCTGTTGATTCGCGTTTGGATTGAACTTGTCGGCTTCTGCAACCCATGACTCGAGTTGAGTGAACGTCTCACGCTTCGTGCAGTCGAAACAAAACAGAATCACATTCCAGTCAGAGTAGAACTCACTCCTCACCTTGACGTAGGCGAGGTCGCCGCTGAGATCGATGAAGCTAGTGTGCACGCGTGCGATGCAACCGGGCGTCGATGCACTTGCCGGGATGACTCTAGAAGTGGGCACAGCCGCAGCATAGTAGTCCACACCGATCGTGGGCACATAGTTCGTCTTCTCAAACTGCAAACTCGTCGGACCGAACAGCGGTGTCCAGTTGGTTTCGCCATCAGGATCCGTTCCCATGGCGTTGTTGTGGAGGTAAGCATGCACCAGTGAGGTCTTGCCGCATCGGGTCTCGCCTACGACTAGGATTTTAAGTCGTAGGGTTGGCTGAGGCTGCAACACACGCGGTTTTGTCTTGGGGCGAGCCACCGTGAAGAGCTCCGGGTTGGCAAAAAGTGTGGATTGCATGTGGTCGATGCGGCGATCTCGGTGTCGAATCGACACCACGTGGAGTGGAACAATGAATTCTTATACTTCCGGGCTGGGGCAACTTGAGCAGTGGGATATACAAATATACAGAAAAACGGTTAGTTTTAAAAACCAACCACACTGTTTGCGCCTTGATTTCTCGCCACACATGCGTGGCCGCAGTGTTATTTCGCTTGCTTGCGGCGTCGCATGCTTCGTGATACTTGTTGCAACCTTAACCACAGCGCAGGCAACAACCTCTGCCAAGGAAATCAACACAAATTATACTAGCCAAGATCAAGCCCAAACACTACCCCCGCTGCAGGGGTACTTTGAGCCCAGGACAATCGCCGAGGTGCAGGACATTGTGCGCAGATCCTCACACGTTAGAGTTGTAGGCACTGGTCTCTCCTGGCAGTCGAGAGATGCCGCGAAGACCACCAATCAGACTACAATTTCCCTCCAGAACATGCGTGCGATGCTGGGCTGCTGCCAGGAAGACGAGGCTGAGTTTGAGGGGGGAGCTTGGCTATCAGATGTGGCACAGACGATTGATGGACGTCGACGCGCACTACGTACTTACCTCGATTCAGATGATATCTCATTCATCGGCGCAGCGCTAACGGGTTCTCACGGCTCTGGTGTTGGAGAATCCGGGCACACGCTCGCTTCAGCTCTGACAGAGCTCACCTTGGTGACCGCAGATGGCTCATTGATGAAGTTACGAAGGGGAGACGACCCAGTTTCGCAAAGGAGGTTTGACCTCGCTGTGACTAGCCTGGGGATGCTGGGCGTGGTCGTCGCTTTCAAAGTCAGTCTGACCAGCGCCTACACACTGCGACAATGTATCTACACTAACGTCCCTTTGGCTCCCTTGCTCTCAACTGCCCCTGGAAGTACGCGTAACCTTGCACTCGCCAACATTGATACGTTGTTTACTCTAGGAGAGTCCGTTTCTGCCTATACTCTGTTGAGTACCGCCGCGCAAAATGACGAGTTGCAGGTGCGTGCTGGTCATCGCGTTGCAATGCCGTTGTCGACACGCAGTACTCACCACATGATGGGACGCAAGCGTACGACAAGAGAAGACTATTATCGTCAGCACGGGCAGACCGAGGAGCAACAAGTGCTCGAAAACGCGAAACAGACTCCAGGTTTTCCTCTGGTGCTAACAAGCGTCCGAGTCAAACAGGTTGTCGATGGCTTCGGATGCCGCGCGAACGCATTGGAGAAGTGGAGCAACTCCCTCACAACCTCTGACTTTGACCTGTCAACAAGAGTACCCATCATTCCTGGTCGAAGTCCCGAAGAGAGCTCTGCTCCCTTCAACGGTCCATGGTACAGCAGACTCGCTGATTTCCAGGAAGGTGTCATCTCCTCCCAGTCACGGGAGCCATCCGCAGATAACATCCAGTTAAGGTCGGCATATACCATTCCAAGGGCGCACGTTGCCGATGCGTTGAGCACATTGGCAAGTCCTGCATTCCGCTCGGATTTAACAAAGCTCGTTCACATCATCGGACTTCGCTCTCAGCCCAGTGACCACCTTCCATTTTCGTCTTGCTACAGTGCGGATAAGGCTAGCAAAGCTGCGAAAGCAGACGAATCAGGCCCTTTCCGCCGAAAGCTCGCCAAACCAGAACCTGTCGATCCAAAATCAAAGGGACACGTCGACTGCGTTACCATTGACATCACATGGAGGCAGGATATGCTGCCAAGCGTCCCAGGCCTGTTGAAGCGTATCGAGTCCAACCTCGCCAAGTTCCACGCGCTTCCACACTGGGGCACCTACTTCCTATATCCTCCTGAACAGGTCCAGTCCTTGCTCAAGCAGCAGAATCGTGCCGAAGTACTCACACAGCTAGCAGACCTCGCACTTGAGATAGATCCTACAGGCAAGTTTGCGACATCGTTCCACCGAAACTATATCCTTCGATTTGCGACGCCGGCGAAGCAGCGATTAGCCCAGCATCGTTCGGAGCTGTAGATGGGGACTTTGCATCTCTGCCTCACACTCACACACACTCACACGCTCACCCGCGCGTGCGCACACATGTACCACTCAGCGGATACACAGGGCGCAGGTTCAATTTATTTTGTTCAGAGTGCGATACTCATGTGTTCGGTTCAGCCGACCGACGAAAATTTGAAAAAATTTCTAAAATCTCGAGCAAACATTGCGCTGCGCTGAGACTCCGTTTCGCGCGATCTAACCGCCGACGAGAGTGTGGGGTATTTTACTTGGGTTTAACCCACTCGAAGATATTCATATTCACACTTTTTCAAGTCGTTTCGGTCCACGTGTACCGAGGTTTTGTCTACGCACTTAGCATGACGTGGTCTTCAGGGCCTGTGGCGATGCTTGTGCTGCACCTTTTCAACGCGATCGGGGTTGTGCTGGGCTCGGTGTGGATCCACAGAAATGCCTTGCGTGGCGACATTCGAGCGCGCTCACCCACACTGCTTATCTCAATGAATGCCGTCCTAGGCAGCTATTCCATATGGACCATCATCGGACTGTGTGCACCAGGGTTTCCGGGCCAGGTGGTTAGCACGCTGTCCTTCCTCTCGCTCGGCATGCTGGGATGGATTCAGGCCCTGCGCATCTTCCACTACATCTTCCAAGTTGAGATCAAGGCCAAACTACTCGACTACTACGAGGAAACCAACGAACTGAATTATGAACTATGCCAGCAGGCAGCTGCCGTGGCAGCGGCGACTGCAACCGCGACTGCGGGGACACACAGCGTTTGTGAAGATGTTTTAGTGAGTAAGAAAACGTCAGTGACATCCCCGAGATCGTCACAGCACGTTGACGGTCAAGGAGGTTCAAGTCCAAGGCCTGGCTTGAATGCAACAAGGGAACTTGAAATGGCATCTCTTAGCTCAAACCGCAACGTGGCTCACACACCCAGCAGAGCATCGACTACCACAACAAGGCAACATATCATTGCAGGCACTACGATGACTACAACTACTACGACCACCACGACAGCAGCTGTTGCCATCACAGCAGACATGCCAGGAGGTGACATCATTTGCAGAGGCCCAGCGGCTATGATGACCACGACTGACACTGTGATTGAGATGGATCCTGATCTTCTTCAGCAGCATACTGCAGGAGTTCTGTTTGGAAGTTCAGGCTCATGGTTCCTCGACAACCGCAAGCTCATTTCACCCAATAGCATTCGGTTTCATCTCTTCATCGCTGTGTTCATCAGTGTCGTCACTACCCTCGTCGCGTGGGCGTGCGGAGCACATCGAGGAGATAAAGACTATGCCTCCTACGTGTTCGTAACTTCGTGGCTGCTAGTGCTTTCGTTGATAAGCTTTGTTGCTTTGATGCTCACATATCTTCGCAAGCGGCCACAACGGCTTGCGCGAGGGCCCACGACGCCGTTGGATGAGTCGCTTGGCTTAGCAACGCATAGTACGACGCATTCACAGTCAAATCCATTCGTCAGGAGAACCGACCTCATCGTTGGCTCAATTGTGAATACGATAGGTTACACTATTAACTTGGGACTCTATATTAAGCTAAGCATCAAGTACAGTAATGGGGTGACAGGTGTGGAGGGACAGGACTACCAGGGTGGACCTGTCGTGAGACGTGACACCGATCCCGGTCTGTTTGGCGAGATCGCCTCGCTAACGCTAGCCACCGCGTTCATCAACCTGATCACAAACATGCTCAGCTACTCGCTTGGTACACTTTATGTTATGCTCGAGCCATACGTTCGCTCATTCACATTGAGACATTGCCTTTCAAAGCGTATGCGCGAGTCGAAGCTCAGGGCCTTCTTTGCCTCACGTGAGCATGCACCTAGCCTGGCTGACCTGCTTGCGAGCCCTGATGGGTACTGGGCTTTCAGAAGCTTCCTCGAAAGCGAGTTCCGTGCCGAAGAATTGTTCTTTTGGCGAGCTGCAACGTGCTATCGCCTTCGCTTCCATTCCTGTTCGGAGGGACCTCAAGAAACTGTGGATGAAGCTCGACATATCTATATGGCCTATCTAGCACCAGATGCTCCGTACAAACTTAGCATTGTGCCAGAGGAAATCTCAGACCGAATTCGTGATGTCCTTGTAACTTCCATGCTGCGTCTACGCACGGCACCTAACGTGTACACAATGGCCAAAGGACCACATGGAGCAATGAGAGGGACACAGTGCGCCTACTCGACCCGTGTGCACGCCTTCCGCCAACTCGCTAGCTCCGCACAGAAGCTGTCTGCATCAACAACAACTGGCAGCCGGCCAGTTCATTTTCAGCCCTGCTCTCCTCATCTCCGTAGTGAATCTAATGGATGCAATTCCGGTAGTCCGGCATGCCATATCTCCTATTTCCCCTCATCGGCCCAATCCACATTGCATAGTCCAAGGCGAGCTGTCATTCATAAGGAAAGTACTGACTCCATTGGGTCGCCCCAACAGACACAACGCAATCTTCTTAATAGGTGCACGATCACAACTTCCGCCTGCTCTGCCTCGGCGCCTGGGGGAACCGACTTACCTGAGGTCGCGGCTCAAACGGGCGATTCAGGATCAAATGTGGTCGCCACACCGCCGAAAGGTGAGTCTCAAAGCAGGATGCTGATCGAGACGGATACACAGCCTCAAGTGGATTCTCATAACTCCTTAGGTTCTCCGCGCTTTGGAGGTGCAGGGCAGCCTCTAGAGGTCCGGATTCATAGTGTGGCAGATGATGAATCAGATTGCGATGTCGATGGCGATGAGGAGTATATCGACATTGAGCTCGCTTCATTGGTCACACCCTCCCATTGGCACGTTGGCAAGACAACCGAAGTCGTCACCCTAACTAGCCCTGGACTCATTGAGTTAGCGAAGGCATATCCTCCACACAACCTTGCAGGAAAAGCGCACGAATCTAGCGAGTCACCAGAGCTGGTTCTGGAAAGAGCGACTGAGGCATGGCGAGATGAACTGAACGCCAGACAACACGAGTATCTGGTATGCCTTGGCGCGGATTCGACTCCTAATCCTCGTCCGCGCGCCAAGCGATGCGTGCTATGTGAAGCACGTTACAGAGAAATCCTCAGGCGACGTGTGCTCAACGCAAAAGACATGCTGGTTCTGACGAGCCGTCTCCAAGAATACCTACAGATCCGACAGGGATTAATGCAGCAAGAGCTGGATGCTCAGGACATTGGTCGAAGTAATCGCCCCGTTCTATTCGAACTACGTCCTCAGTCCCGTCGAGATGCCGAGGTGAGCATTGCTGCCGATTGCGATGGCGGCCTTCACATTGTCATCAGGATAGGCTACATGCTAACGGACGACGAGGCCTATGAACCTTCCTCACAGCAAACTATCACGGTCTCGAATGAGCCTCTACAAACCCCAAGGCGATCTGAAGACGGATTGGGCTCAATCGGTTCTGTGAACCCTTTAGTTCCAGCGGACAGTTACTCCAGCAGTACGGCGCCAGCGAGCTCCGACCATGCAGTGCCAATGACTGTTGATCAACCAAGGCTCCCATCGCCCTTTATCTCTCTTCCAATGCCGAGGACCCATGAATTCCATGGTCCAGCTAGCCCTTGCATGCATGTGCGATCAGGTCGATTGAGACCATTTCAACTACCCTCAGAACCCCTGACTCCGTCTCAAGCTGAGTTCGTCAGAAATGTTCAAGATTCAGGCAGACTGGTATTAGCGTTTGACGAAGCCATTGCCTTTGTATTTCATCACATGCAACAAGATGCTTACCCAAGGTTTCTGAATAGTTACTATTGGCGCGGCATCTAAGTACAATAACTCCTTTTCATACTTCGATAACAAAGAATAACGGAACACATAAACTCAGGTATAATAACGACTCCTATGGCTCCGATTCCCACATCCTCGCGATCGAATTCTTTGGGATCTGTAACTCCGATGATATCGAGCCAATATCGGCGGCCGTCAACGTGTCAGGGTGAACATGCTTGATTGTGGACACGATTTGGATTGCGGCACTGACGTCGTTAGCTTGGGCTTTAGCTCGAGATTCTTCCATTGCAGCCAACAATTTGCGCTTAGCTGTGGGGTTGCTCTCCACAGCAGATAGCTGCGCAGGAGAGATGACACAGCCTCGAGCTTCCAAGTACGCATTAAGCTGTTCTACTAGGTGCCGAGGTGGGTGGGACGCAAAGGATTGTGCATAGTTCTCTGGAGAGATATCTTCTGACCTAAACCCCTGGGCAGCTGCGTCGGTTGTCGCTGACCACTGTATGTGTCTTTGCAGCCGCGCCTGCGCGAAGAATTCGGATTCAAGTAACTCCCTAACGGTGGGGCGTCTCTTCGGATCCGTTTCTAGGCATCTCCTGAGGATGCCCAAGAACTCAGGAGATAGCAATCGCAAGCTAGAGCTCGAGGGTGGGTTCAGACTAAGCTGAGGATACAGTGCTTGCACTTCAGGTAAATCCAGAATATGTACATGCTTGCCTTGCTTTGCCTCTTCTTCAAGACGCACCATTAGAGAGAAGTCAGCGTTATCTGGGAGAGGGTAATCACCGAGGAAGCATGTGAGGATGGACAAGGCCAAGGCCCATACATCTGATGGATAGCCATACGGCTTTAAGAAGACACGCTCAGGTGCCATGTACAGGATAGTGCCGACGAACGTACTGCACATTTCCTCCTCATTTGGTGCTTCATCCTGAAGCGTGACTTCACCCGACTCGGATTCCAAGGACTGCTTCTTAATCTTGGAGCCGCGCGAAAGCATGCCAAAGTCTGCTAGTTTAACGGACATATCACGGCCAAGAAGAATGTTATGAGGCTTGATATCACGGTGAACCATTCCTCGCGCTTGTAGTGCAGCCAGGCCTCGAAGGGCCTCCTCAAAGACATAAATCGATGACTCCTCATTTAGCGGACCGTTGGCATCGACGAAGTCTTGCAGACTACCTCCTGGCATGTACTCAAAGATCATCCGGACTTCAGAATTGTCCTTCAAGTAGCAACCGTAAAGGGCTGTCACATGGCGGCTATTCAGGTCTCTAAATGCGGTTAGTTCGCTTGCCAGTTGCTGCCTCTTGTCACGTTCTTGGATCGGCACACACTTTACGGCAACGAGACAGTTTCGAGGAATACTCCATGCCCGATATACCGTAGCAGAGGAACCTCGTCCGAGCAGATTCAGCATAATTAGATCACTTTCTTTAGATCGAATGGCGCGGACCTGCTTTCTTTGACTCATGGTAGTTGCTGTCACTTGGTTTTGCGTCTTAGTTTCCGGATCATTCTGCTCATGGTCACCCTGATCTGCCAGTAAGGGAACCATATCGGAGTTCTCATCGGCTTGATCACTATGCTGGGAATCAGTCTGCACTATGGAGTCATCGATCGCCTCCATCGGCTTCAAGTGGCTCACATTCCCGATTCTTACAAAGCGAGATGACTTGGCGGAATCAGTTTGTGATCGTGAGCTACTGGGTACTCTAGTAGACATCGTTCCAGATGATCCAGAATTACCAGAAATTTCTGTCGCAAATGTGCTTCCATTTACTGCAGTATCAGTGGCACTACCTGTCCTTTGACCTTCCGATGGGGCTGACGAATGGATTTCAGAACCAACTACCCAGTCATTTTCAGAGACAACGATCGAGGCATCACTCAGAGCCCCTTGTCTGTCGAAGGATGCTGCGGCTGCATGAGTGGCTGGACGCGGAACTCTCGCCAGAGATGCGATATTCCCTTTGCTAGGATTGTCCTTTAGAGCAGACCCTGAATTCCATACGAGACCAGTCGCATTAATCGCAAGCTCTCCTCTTTTAAACGTTCCATCTGCAGTGATTTCGAAACTTTGGAGCAGTGTTGAACCCGTGAGGGATTGGTTCAACAAGCGCGCTTTATCAGTATCTGCGGGGTTGGTTGCAAGTTTGGATACTAGATTAAGGTCTAACTTCCCGATCTTTGGCACGTTTGGTGCTGGCTTCCGTGGAGGACTGGGCTGACCTTCTGTGGGTGGCAAGTAAGACGCTAAGTTGGAACTGCTGCCGTCGAGCCCTGGGATGTACCCATCTTCATCTTCGATATCTGAGGCAGGATATTCCAGGTCTGAGCCTGACTCGAAGTCATCGAGGGCCTCCGCATTGGTGGGCTTTCGCCGCATCGTTGGTTTTCTTTTTGTCTTCTTCGACTTGGGTCTCGAGGATGGCGGCCTTGGGGGTTTAGTGGCCTGCGGTGTACTCGAGTCGGTATTCTCCGCTTGCTGGGTGAGGTCTGCCACCTTATGGGACAGTCCCAATGCCGCTAGAACCTTTGCGGCAGTTGCCGGTCGTTTTCCTCGACGTGCTCCCGAAGTTTTCTGACGGCCGATTTTGGTCGCGGACGCGGAATCTGGGATGGATTTGTCATCTAATTCATTGTCACCAATCTGGTTTGGATGGTCAGCAAGAAGTGGAATGGACCCTTGGTCAGGGATGGGATCATTGCCCGGCTCAGACTCTGGCAGACGCTTGAGCGTGATGAGGGCAGACTTGGGCACTGAAGGTGCTTGAGGGGGAGAGGACGCCGGACTGACGAATTGTCCGGGTGCCAATCGCGGCGGAGACATCAAAGATAAAGAGAACTGCGGCTGGTCCAACGAGCTTAGCACTGAAACGGAGTCTTGTGATAGATTCACACCTCCCATCAGGTTGACGTCCTGGTTCTGCAGCCCTTGGCTTTGTCGAAGCGGTTGGCTGCTAGAGAGCGCAGAAACGAATGACAGAGTCAAGGCTTGATTGGATGAATCCAGTTCTGAGACAATGGACCTTACAGCGGGCTGCAAACGATCGGATCGGGCCGATTGTCCCTGAGACAGTGCATTTGCTTGATTCTCTGGGTCAATTTCCTTGATAGATACCGCGGGAGACGGTGCCAATTGTGCTCGACTTGCAAGTTTCTCATACGCTTCTTTCAACATTTCCTCAGCTTTTTCGGCTCGTACCTCAGTTTCAGCAGCCTTTGCTTTTGCTTGTGCAAGTTCAGTACGTAAAGTCTCAGTCTCTTCCTTGGAAGACTTCAAAGCCTTGGATAGCCGAGTTACTTGCTCTTCCAAGAACTGAACGCGCAAAAGTAGCACCTCTAGCTCATCCACACGTGTGACATGAGCACGACCAGTTGCATCTCCACCTGCTACTGCTGACACATTAGCAACATCAGTGTGACTCACAGGCGAGGCGAACCCGAAGCTAGCTACCTCAGGCCGAGATGAAGTCTTGCTCCTGCCGTTCCGGGACGAAACACTCTGGATTGTCTCGTTCGATGCGACTGAGGACGCCGATGTAGGGCGGTCCTTGGTCCTGACTTTGCTGCTCTGCGTTCCTTTAGTTGGACTAATGGTAGATGGGGGGATTTCCAAAGGCCTCAGTCGCACTCCATCACCATTCATTAGATTTGCTCCAGAAGTAGCCCAAGCTGCATTCGCAGCCAGGGGACCGGTAGGTGGCGAGAGGATTGATCCAACGGGCCGTGAAGACGGTGTGGATAGTGACGATGGCCCTTGCTCCGTCGCGTCCTGCTCGACGAAGGAGAAGCGCTTTGATGACGCAGGAAAGGAGAGACCTGTCGCGAGGGTTCTTTCACCATGACTCACATTCGACATATATGTGCTCGCGGCCGACGCGGAGCCTGCTTGATTGGCGGAGGTAGGGGTCGGAGGCACTGGCGAGAGACCGATTGATGGCCTGCTCCGAAGATGACTGTGGGCGTTTCCAACCCCTGTCATGACGTGGGATGCGCCTTCATCGGGACCTCGAGCAGAAAGCACGGCCGAAACACTTGAAGCTGAAGACGGACGCGCGTATTGAACTCGAAATGCACTGGACCCTGCTATTATTCCACTCCCAAGCGATGCTACAGCATTCGTTCCGCTCATACTTCCTCGTTCATTCGCTCCTCTTCCGTCACCACTCATGGGCCTGAGGTGGTGAGGACTCGTGTAGTAGCCCTGCGAGGCAGGTAAAGAGGAGTAGGTGACTGAGCTCTCGCCGTTCACTAGCGGTCCGGACCCCACGCCCGCCGAGCTGCCATATGGCAGAGGCTGGAATCCTGGGGTGGAGGTACCGGAAGGGGAGTGCTCCTGTTGAGCGAGAATATGCAGAGCTGGATCATACCTGGGCGTGGACATGCTGGGTGCTTTGGATTGGGATCTAGTGCGCGCACATGATAGTATAACTCACTTTCACCGAAACCGCCCTCTACACCCTATTTCCGCAATCGTATCGTTGTTGGAAAAACTTTAACTTGACGCTAAAAAGCGGCTCTGGGGGTCTCTTGAGATCACTAGGGGTTGGGTTGGCCTGTGCTGGTACAACAAACCCCCAAGTCTACGAGGTGCGCAGTGAGAATCACACAATAAGGACAGTCAACTTGTATTTCTATTAATTTTCGCGAACCTTGCTGCACTGCTGCCTCAAGAGCACCTGGAGCTATACCCTTCCTCAAGAGTCACAGCAGCACTCGAGTTTCGTATGGCTCTCGTAGCGTAGCGTAGTGGAAGTCGAAACGACGTTCGAACCCCTGGTATGACGCAATGCACGAGTGAAGTAAAAGCGTATGGAACAAGATGGAACTCAGGGATACCCAGTGATATCGAAACGGGAAGCGTGTTCGCAAGTGACCGATCGTGCACACTATCGTCTGACAGGAGTCGCGTCGCTCGATCAGTCAAGGCCTCTATCAAGCTATGATACTCAAGAGTACGTCTGACACATAACTAAGTGAACACTCTTGAAAGGGAAGGGGCTGAAGGACTTAGTGTGTGGGTGTCCGTGTGTGTTGGAGGGAGGGCACGAAGAGGAAAATTTCATCTCCTCTAAGGATGGTAGAAGGATGAAAGAAGGATGGAAGAAGGCTGCCAAGGCCTAGCATTGCGGTCCACGCGATGGCTCGCCTGCTGTAAGATTTACTGCTCCTCAATTCGATGCTAGTACTACTTGTACTAACCTTTGTTGGCGATCACTAAGCTGTATCATGTGCTAGTCAGTTCTAACCTTTTACCAGCGAACGACCATCTCATACAGGTGCAGGTGGCGGTGTGGTGAGCACGTGTCTGATATCACTGCTGGAGGGGTCTGAGTTTCGTTGTGTTCGTGCTAGCAATACCAGTGCTCTGGCAGTTCTACAAACACATTCACGAAGCCACATTCCATTCCTCCACAACGAAAGAAGATTACTCCTCCAGCAACTATGACGTTGCTACTAGAAATCATCGTCCTCTTCTTCGATGTTTGCAGTACCCTCTGTACTTTCGTATGAGATCCCGTCGCCGGCTAATCCCTATTCGACCTTTTGAGACTTTTTAGCATTGCCCTTGTCCGACTTGCTGGGGCTGCGAACAAGCGGCGTGGTTTCCGTCGGCTCCTCCTTGGAAGGGGACTTTTCGCGGTTCTTACGGCGCATACGTGATCGAAGCAGCTGCATAATCCAGAAGACGTTGAGCATCACAAGGATGATATTGGACAGCGAGAAGATGATGGCAGCGAACCGAGAGTGAACCTTGGCATTTTCGGAGAAGACAGCATGAAGACATCCAGGCTGGAAACGAAGGAAGGACATGTAGGGACCCCAGAGCAAGCGAATGCCAATGAAAGTAGCAGTGAAGAGCTTTTCGCTTAGGGAGAATGCGAGTGTGCTAGTGTTTCCAGTGTTGATCAGGAACCAACGAGGATGCAAGAAGATGGTAGACACCTCGAAGAGGAGGAACATAGCACCGTAGTAACTGTAGTACGGGTAAATAGAGTGACCGTAGACAATAAACGAAAAGAGGCCATGAACGATGAATGGAGGGTCCAAGTCGTAGGTCGAAACAACGAAGTCGTAGAAGAAATAACCTGCAGAGATACCGCTGATCACGCGGAACATGTAAGTTTGGTCATAGGGGTCCATAACAGCTGGTGCGTGGGCAATGCCCCAGAAAGCGCCGATGGAGCTGACAATGGCATGAATAAACGCAACTGACTTGACAGGGAGATCGAAGCTAACACGATACTCATAGAATGCATCCGAGCGAGCACGCCCCTTCTTTGCATCGGACTCCTTCAAGGACTGACGAATCTTGGCTGCATACTGAGGACGAGCTGTCCAGAACCACACCGCGAAGGCATGAAGAACGAACCAAGCAGCCGCAGGGATCCAGATAAGATGCTTTTCCTCGCCGATGAACGGCTTGATGTAGTTCGCAAAGTCAGTCTTCCAGTCGTGCTGGAGATAGTTGTACATTGGAAAGGTTTGTGTTGGGGGGCTTTCCTTGTAAACAGCAGCAAACCAGGGGTGAAAAAGCGCAGTAAACTCGAAAAAGGTGCCTTCTACAGATATCTCTGCGAATCACCTCCGTACGTGCGCTGAGAGGCAGTGAATGTACCTGAGCCGAACGTCTGACAGATCCTCAACAAGTATCTTGGGTGTGTCAGAGGACTTGACAGGACTAGAGAGATGGAAAATGAGTGAGACAACTTAATTTAAGGTTGGTTACCTGGGCTGTACTAGCTGCAGTATTGACTTGTTGAGAGACTGAGCCAAGCTATCGTCCTCCTGAGCTCTGACCCGGCCCAGGGCTGGAAAAACGCTTTAAGCGCTTATACGCCTGGGCTGTTGTTCCAAATTCCAGATGCATTCTAGACGTGACATAGCCATTAACTCCTTAACATATATTTTGCACGCCTTCTCCACCGTACAGTACCCTATCCACGGGGTCAGCAGTGGCGGTTTCGATTCCTGGTGAGGCCTCACCGGGTGGATGGTCTCGCAGAGGGGGTGTCGAAATACAGGTCTGAAATTGAATCAGCGTAGAGTGTGACGGTGGCTCATATGGCGATGGCGGTGTATACTGATCCGTCTGAAAGCCACTGGATCCGATGTAGAATCCTATGACATTGCAGTGAACATTGTAAGGCCATCCACTTAACTCACATACCGGGAGTATGCAGCGTAGATTTACTTGCTCACACCGAAGTTTCGAGCGATTCCGCAAGCATCGATGCCCGGCCTCACGGTCTCTGTTTGCCGCGCGCAATTAAATCCCGCGGGTAGTTACATAGCTGTGATATGTGTTGCCACTTTCAGTGCTCAGCGCAAAGTCCCGCTCGGCACAAAGTTACAGCCTGTCCGCGTCGAAAGGCAGTTTCTTTTGAATCACGTAATTGGCAGTGCGTCTCCGGGCTCGGCAGTGGTGATGTCTCGGAATGAGCCTTACATGAAATCAGCCCTGGACTATGACGTGAGTCGCTTTGCCCGGGATCCGGAGCGCCGGATGCACTGCGCACACCCGCCGCCCCCGATCACTGGGGATTCATCGCACGCACTCACGGCATCAATGGCTGTCCGTAGTGATCACACTTGAAGAGCCAAATTCTTCACCTGCTTGCTTGTTGAGCTTGACTCATACGCTATCTTTCCTACATTGGCCGCAATCGCATTTGATCTAGACTCGAGACCAGGATGGGCGGCAACAAGAAGGCTCAGACGAACAGCATCGTCGTGCCCGCTCAGAAGCAAGCTCCTGGTGCAGACGCAACGCCGTCTGTGCCCGATACGCTTACCAATGGCGCTCATGACTACAGCTCGACTTACATCGGTGGCAATGCAGAGATGCACAACATCGACAGTGAGGATAAGCCCTGCGTGATTACTATTGAGGGCCGGACTTACGACCTGACCAAGTGGGCTAAGGACCACCCTGGTGGCCCAATCATCCACATCTACCATAATCGTGATGCTACCGAGGTCTTCCACGCTTTCCACGGCAAGAACTCTATCAACGTTCTCCAGCGTTTCCCCAGCACAGAGGCAGACCCTCGCGTCGTCGACAAGGACACACCTAAGAGTACGAAGAACTCTGAGCTCGTTAAGGGTTTGAGGTCCAGCCAAATTATCAAGGATTTCATTGAGCTTCGCAAGGCTGTGGAGCGTGAGGGTCTCCTTGACACCAACTGGGCTTGGTTCTACCTGAAGATTGCATCGACCTTCGCCTTTATTCCAATCGCGTATGTCCTCAATCTCTTCGGTTACCACTTTCTCTCGGCACTGCTCCTTGGCACCGCATGGCAGCAGTTCGGATGGATTTCCCACGAGCTTCTTCACCACTCCGTCTACAAGAATCGCGATATGAACCGTCTCCTCGGCTGGTGGGGTGGCTGTGTGATTCTTGGTTTCTCTCGTATCTGGTGGAACGACCGTCATAATGCTCACCATGCTGCTACCAACATCGATGGCTCGGACCCTGATATTGATAATCTGCCTCTGCTTGCCTGGTCGAAAGAGGATGTCAAGCGTGCATCTACAACCGAGCGTGCTTTGATTAAGTATCAACAATACTATTTCTGGTTCATCTTACCTTTGCTTAACGTCATTTGGTGTGTTAACTCCATTCTGTTCACAAAGAATGTGCTTCGCAATTCGAAGTACTCGTACTATCGCCGCTACTACCTTTCCGAGGCAATCGGCATTGCTCTTCATTACGTCTGGCTCTCGGCGTTCCTCTACACCTCATTGCCAACATGGGGCGCGATCGTCAAGTACATTATCATTGCAAAGCTGATTGCTGGCTCCTTCCTCGCCTTCGTCGTGTTCTTCAATCACTATTCTTGCCCCAAGCTGGACTTTGACTCCGTTGCAGGTGAGAACTTTGTTATCATGCAGCTTGTCTCGACTCGCAACATGACTCCTGGCGTATTCACTGACTGGTTCTGGGGTGGTCTCAACTACCAAATTGAGCACCACTTGTTCCCCACTATGCCCCGCTCTAATCTCTACAAATGTTCCCTCAAGATTCGTGCCTTCTGCAAGAAGCACAAGATTCCTTACCTCTGCTCCGACTTCATTGAGGGCTTGGGCTACGTGAAAGAGTTCCTTACGGACATCGCCATGTATGCTCGCTCTTATAAGGAGTAAGGTTCTTTGCTTAAGGACTTGCTTTGGGTAGCTAAGCTTTTTGTTTCCTCCGTGCTATGCCTCGTTTCTAAGATTCAGTAGGTTCATATCCATGTTTTCACATTCATATCCCGTCTGTATTCAGGCACCTTCTATTGTAATCCCGATCATTGGTTTATTTGTTTATGGATGATACTACAGCGCAAGAAGCGATGCTGATTCCTTCAGTTCCGATCCGTCTCGTTCGTCTAGGCCCCTCGATTTCTCACTCTGCCTGAGCGTCTCAATATGAGGGTGTTAACGAACGTGATATACATTCTGTCCCTAGCTTGCTTCTTTGTTAATTCATAAATGAGGTCATTAGGTTTGTCACGTGTACACGTATGCATTTGCTGTATGTATGTATGTGTGTGTGTGTGTGTGTGTGTGTGTGTGTGTGTGTGTGTGTGTGTGTGTGTGTGTGTGTGTGTGTGTGTGTGTGTGTGTGTGTGTGTGTGTGTGTGTGTGTGTGT